>OLSL01000609.1_pt1 | contig 38440 bp, 41 predicted proteins | sample 1672511 | NCBI WGS metagenome assembly OLSL01 (sample SAMEA3136694, study PRJEB25190) | human gut metagenome | biome: human gut; feature: human-associated habitat; material: faeces | place: Austria | collected 2013
CCCGCCCGCTGTATACAGGCATACCGTACTGATCTGGCCTTTTACACCAACGGGCGGAGCGTATGCCTTACAGAGCTGAAAGGATATCAGGCCGCTGTCGGTCAGCCGGTCATCCAGCCCCGCCGTCCAAACAGCCGCCTGGACAAGGTGCGCCATATGTTCAGTAAGATCACTTGATACACCACAGCGAGGAAGGTTATTGCATTTCCCTGTCTTTCGTGGTAAAATGTAGTTGTAAACCACCAGAGAAACCAATCTAATTTTACCGTTGATAGCCATTTCCTTGATAGCCAAATGATAGCAAAAGTTCGGCAAGCCCATAGGATAAGGATAATAGGTATCAGGAAAAATCAAATGATATCAAATCTCCCAAACAAAAGCGTTTAGAATTAAGTTTCATTTTGCGGTATGGATTATGGAAGTGCTTGTGTATTAGGAATAGGAATGTATCTTTGTGTGGTAGTTGTTACTTGCACAGGTATTATTGTTTCAAAAATCAGTTCCAAGCCAAATGAAGATACTCCTGAAGAAAAAGAAGAATGACCAATTCTGATTTAGCTTAGTAACTGAATATACTCAAACACGGATAACCGTCCTTAACAGACGGCTATCCGTTTTTTTATTCCGCATACCCACAATCAAGCACCCTCAGCTTTGAATGCTCGCTGTCATGCGGATCAACAATATCATAGCTGATCGAGCTGCACCTGAGCTGACTGCAAAGCTCGGTGGCTCGTTTCAGGAAGTCGGACGGAATCTCCACAAGAGAGCCGTCGTTTTTTATGAGCTTTACGCCGTTTCTCCGCAAGTCCTCGATGAGATTCTCACTCGTCATTGTCCTGTTCCTCGGTGCTTTCTTCACCCTCACTCGTTTCAAGGGTGATCGTGTGGGTGTAGATCATGTGGTCGTTAAAACATTCCAGGGAGCAGTAGCTCTGATTGGTGTCCTGATGCTTGTAATAGCTCTTGCCCGCCGGAATTTCCTTATAACAGTTCGCACAAAACATTATTCGTCCCTCCATAAGTAGATCATGGTATCATAAACGGCTCTCTGCGCCTGCATACGGAGCAGATTTCCGATAGCACCCGACTGGTCGATCCGCCCTGACATGATCGCAGCCTGATAGTCACGGCTCGACTGCATAAGAAGCTCTGTCTGACGGTTTACTGCGTCTGTGACCTTTGTGTCAAGCTCGTCAAGGTGCTTGTAAATTTCGCCCTTGTCCACGATCTCCTGCAAGAGATCGGGCCGCTTTTCCTCGATGTGATGCAGATAGTAGCGAATGTGGTCGGTGTGGAACACATAACGCTCCGTTTTGCCCGTCTTGGGGTTGCGGTGACGAACCGTCTGTGTATCGGTATCGACTTCCCACACAGGAGCGCCGTTGAATTTTTGTTTGCTGTGAAAAATCATATTATCACTTCCGTTTCCGTGTGAAGTAGTAAGCTGCACCGCCAACTCCTGCGAGAGCAGCAACTCCTGCAACAACAGGCAGAGGATTGGCTCCGGATTGCGCAGAATCGCCATCAGAACCGTTTGACGGAGTGGTAGGGGTATCGTTACCCTCTGCGGAAGAACCGCCCTCAGAGGTCGTTTCCGTTCCTCCTGCGACCTCTCCGATCACTCTCGGACTGTCCTCGCCGTTATCGTTGATCTGATAACCGTCTGTGCTTTCTTCGGGTTCGTCTTTCAGTGTACTGAACGGAGGAAAAGTGTCCACGGTATCGCCGTTGCGGTCGATCATCTGCCAGTTGCCGTTCAGGAGCGTGAAGCTGTAAAAGTTGTCCTCAGTTTCAATCGTCCAGTTACCGCTGTTATCGTCCTCAAAGTCCCAGCCGTCGATCAGATCACGGTAGTATCTGCGGTAGCCGTGCGTGACCTCGCCCACATCGGTCCAGTCATATCCGCCTGTGCCGTAGTTCTCGTCAAGCCACTTGTCAAGCAGATGATGCTTGTACGATGCTTCGGGATATTCAAGACCATTATCGCCCTTGCCGTTCCAGAGATCTTCCCAAATGGCAGTTTCAAGGCTCTCACGGTCGGGAGCTTCGGCAGCATAAGCGGTAAGCCCTGAGCTGAGTGCAAGTGCGGTGCAGAATACCGCTGTGATAAACTTCTTCATTTTAATTCTCCTCCATATTTTCAAAGTAGAAAGCAAGTGCCTTTTCAATGGTTTCCGTGATCTCCTTCGCCTTGACACCCTCGCTGAAATACTTGGTATAAGTATCATTGCTGATCTTCACGCTCTTGGGCTTCGGCTTTGCTTCGCCGTCCTCTCCGCTGATGATACTTTCTACAGTGTAGCGGTCGATATTGCCTTCATCATCGGCAGATGCACGGAGCATTTTCGCTTTCTTCATGTCAATCTTGCAGTCCTCGGTACATTCAGCGACAACAGCCTGCGTATCGTCGGACAGGAAAGAAAGCTCCACGCCAGCACGAATAGAAAGCTCTCCGCTGTCTACAAGTGCTTTCAGCTCATCAATGAGCCTATTGATACGAATAAGTCTTACTACTGAACCCTTGCTGACACCATACTCCTTGCCGACGCTCTCGCTCGTGTCTAACTTTGAACCCACTGGGTTCAAAGTTGAGCTGTCGGGTTCGGCTGACGGATTTTCAAGGTGTGCAAGCTCCCTGAGAATGTCATTTCGCTTGCCCTGAGAAAACATTTCGCTGTGCCGAAGTGCAACAGCGGCAGCCTGTTCGCTGATGCGGAGGTTCTCAAACCCACGCTGCATCACATTACTCTCGATCACATACATTTCCGCTTCTTCCTCGGTCAAATCCGTCTTGACAATAGCCGGCACGGTCGGCAGTCCTGCGAGTTTTGAAGCATTCCAGCGGTTGTGACCGATCAGTATCTCATAACCGTCCTCGATAGGCTGTACGATGATCGGAGACAGCACACCATTCTCCTTGATGCTGGCGACCATATCCTCAAGGCGTTCGCCCGAATACAGCTCAAACTTGTGGTTATGGTAGGGCTTGAGCTGATCGCACGGTATCTGCTGAATGGCGGTCTGCGGTGCGGAGAGCATTGCTCCCAGGTCAAACTGCGGTGTATTCATCGTTTCATCTTCCTTTCCATATCCGTAAGCTGTTTGCGAAGCTCACGGTTGTCAATATCAAGCTCCATGATACGCTTTTTCAGCTTCTTAATCGTCACATCGGCACGGACGATCATATCCGCAAACCGCAGGAGCGTGTATTTATATCTGCGCTGATTGTAGTGAAATTCGTAGCAGAGCTTTCCTGAGAGCCTGTCACGGCTCTCGGAAAGGCTTGCAAGCACTTCCTTTGAAGTCTCTGCGATGATCTTGCTGTGGTCGGTGCTGAAATACTCGTTCAGTTCGCCGTCATCGTGGGGAGTGAAAAGCCACGGCATTTTGTCGGTGTCAAAGGGCTTCATGACTCGTCCTCCTCATCATCTTCATCGGTGCAGTAGTCAAGCCCGTTCTGAAGCTGAATGTAGATGCCCGAATAGCGGTCATGCTCCGCACCGTCGCTGTTCATCATCGCTTCAAGGAAATACGCCTGTGCTTCTTCACGGTCGTCCCACTCCTGCTTCTTGCCGTAGCAGACGGTAGTGACCTTGCGGTTGGGGTTCATTGCGAGTTCTGACATACTTAACATCTTGAAAGCACCTCCTGAGCCAATTCATCATATTCCTGACCTAACTTGTGACCTGTGAGACAAAGCGGTGTGCCGTTCTCGGAGCTTTTCGCCGCTTCAATGGACTTGCTGATGCTTGTCCTGAACAGCATTTCGCCGTACTTTTCGTTGAGGGTTTCGATAGCCGTTCTGCTGACCTTTGTGCGGTCAACCATTGTCGGCAGCACTCCGATGAGATTCAGCTTCGGGTTGGTGTTAGCCTTGACGAGCTGTGTGAGAGCTTCAAGGGACTGCAAGCCGTCCATACTGAACTTCTGTGTCTGTACGGGTATCAGCACTCTGTCCGCAGCGGTGAGAGCATTGATAAGGAGCGTTCCGAGGGACGGCAGGCAGTCAATCAGCACGAAGTCATACGCTCCGATCACATCTTCCGTGAGTATCCTGCGGAGAATATGCTCCTTAGAGATCATCGTGACCATGAGCGTTTCCGCATTGGCGAGATTGATGTCGGCGGGAATGTAGTCCACTCCTGCGGTTTCGCTGTGACGGATCGCTCTCTGAGCTGTCTCAGCGGTGACGGGAGTTCCTGCGTAAAATGACATGATAAGCTGTGTCATGGTCGGGTTGCCGTCCGGCTCGTATTTCAGGTATTCGGAGAGGTTAGCCTGCGGATCGAAGTCGATGAGAAGCACCTTCTTATCGTGTTTCAGGGCAAGGCAAGCTCCGAGGTTGTAAGCTGTGGTGGACTTGCCGACGCCACCTTTCTGATTACTGATTGCGATGATAGTAGTTTCCATTTTCTTATCCTCCTGTGATTTCGGCTCAGAACAGCGGATCGTCCGGTGTTCCTGCGTAGGGATTGCCGTTGTCGGTCGGTGCGGTGTTCTCCTGTTTCTTCTTACCGCCTGAGAAGTGTATCTCCTCGACCTTGACTTCGATGGAGTTACGCTTCTGACCGTCCTTTTCGTAGCGGTTATTGTGGACTGAGCCGACGAGCGTTACCATATCGCCCTTGCCAAACCAATCGACGATCACATCAGCGTTGCGGTTCCAGGCGGTGCAGGGAAAGAAGTCGGTTTCGGGGTTCTCCTCGCCCTTACGCTTCGGGCGGTCGCAAGCAATGGTGAACTTGCAGAGGCGATTCTCGCCAACGGTCTTGATTTCGGGATCGGCAGTCATTCTGCCTGCGACTAAGAATTTGTTTAACATAGGATTTACCTTCCTTTCGTGGTTTCGGGTTTCTGTGTTCCTGTTGTGCTTTTATTATACTTGACTTTACACCCAATGTCAAGTATAATTTTCTGTATTTTGGAATCTTTGTAGGGGCGCAGCAATCAGCACCCCGATTTTCGGTTTTCCCCAGTGTGATTTGACTAAATTTCGGATTATACTTGACTTTGCACCCAACATTTGATAGAATAGGTGTAAAGACCTATATTCAGGGGGGATAACCTTTGTTTAAGCATAAATGTGAGATGTGCGGACTGGAGTTTGAGACGAACAACACCCGTGCCAAATACTGTATCTATTGCCGTGATAAGGCTCAGGCTGCCCGTAACCGTGCGTATGCTGAGAAGAAGAAGTCCGGCTCTGCTGTTAAGATCGGCAGCGAACAGGTTTGTCCGATCTGCGGAAAGACCTACACCGTGACCTCCGGCTCTCAGAAGTATTGCAAGGAGTGTACCACAGGCAAGAAGCGGAAGAAATCTGCTCCGAGCACGGAATACCTCAAAGGACATTACGATTATATCCGTGTCAACGTCCCGAAGGGCGAGCGTGAGAAGATCAAGGCTTATGCCGAGTCTCAGGGTATGAGCGTGAATAAGCTGTTGCTCACGGCTTTAGAGGAGTTTAAAAAGAATCATCAAAAGGAGATTCATAATGGATAAGAATACAATCGAAGAAAAATTGGAAAACACAAAGATAAAATTCATGAAATTTATGAAACTCCATAGTTTTCCTCATTTTGATATAATCATCCAGAATATTACCCTTGATTCAAATGAAGCACAACAATATATGAAAGCTGCGGGTGCACAGTATGATTTTAAAACGCAAAGGCACTCTTTAATTATCAACCCGTTAATTGATTTTAATGAATATATTGTTTTTCATGAATTCACGCATATTCTAGATACTGAGCAATATGCAAATAATGATAGAGTTAGATATGTTTATCTTTCAGGTTATACTGAATATCATGCTTCACAAATCGAATTGCTTAATTTATTAGGTGCAAAAAAGGTTAATAAAAGAGTTCGTTTTAAAATGAACCAGATTATAAACACAATAGCTGGAAATATAACTGTTCAAGAATACATTGAAGATAAGCACAATCAAGCAATTGAATTGTTTAATGATGGCTCTTTTTTAGTAAACGATGAATATATGATTGCTTCTCTTGGAGTTCTATTCAATTATTGGGGACTTCGTTCTATATGTGAAATGTACGCTAAGGATTATAAAGAAAACAAAAATAATGATGCGTTCTTAAAGCGTATTCCACCATTATATTTTATTTCTCTTGATTCATCAATGCATGGATTCATAAATGATAAACAAATTAATATAATAATGAAACAATATGCGCCTATCATAGGAATTCTTCTATCTAATTGCAAATGAAATCACTCCAGATCCCCATTCTTTTTACGCTTGCGGTCTTGCTGCTGCTCGTTGCGTTCCTGACGGAGAAACTCCTCAATGGTACGCTGTGCGTCGGCAAGGTCACGCGCCCGCTTGTCCGCTTCACGAAACTGCTGATCTTTCAATGAACGCTCTTGTATAAGGGCGTTTATTTTTTTGTCCAGGCTCTCCACGGTCGGGATATGACCGGAGGGATAAAGCTCCAATACCTTAGTGCGGATTTGCCCGTACTCGGTAAGCTCTGCGCTGTGTTCCTTTCGGTACTTCTTCGCAGCACTTCCGCTGAGGGCTTTCAGCTCCTCGCCGTACACTTTCAGCTTGCGGTATTTCCGCAGGACTTTCAGCTTCACCTGCAAGTCCTCGATCTCCGTTTTCATGTTGTTCAGCTCAGAGAGAAGTCCTCGGCTGTGAGCGTATTCCGATATTGCCGCTTGTTTTATCTGATCAGGCTCTACACCATACTCGGCTATCACATTCTTTGCGATACTGGCGAGCTTCATATTGCCACGGTCGATAGCGTCCTGAACAAACTTGTTCTGCGGCTTTTTCGTGATAACTCTTATCTTCGACCTCGGCACATAGACAAGTACTCCCTGATACTGCGCAATACGGCTTTTGATCTGCTCAGTTTCATAGAACCAGCCCAGTGTTCGGGCGCGAGTCATCTTCGCTCTCGGATTGCGTTCTTTCTGTTCGGCAAGCATAAATTTGAGGTCAATCTTGTGGTCGGGATTATACTCGACAAGCACTCCGAAATCGGCACACTTCCGCAGAAAATCATCGAAGTCCTCGCTCTCCTTTATGACCTGATCTATCGTATATTTCAGCTTTGCTTTCCACGATAGTCCCTGACGGTTCATATCCCACTCCCAATGGCTCTTGCCTTTGCCCATTTCGGGGTGTTCGACTACGGAGAGATGGTGCCGCTTGCATACCTCGTCAGCAAGTGTGCGGAGCTTGTTGTATGACCTGTCTTTCTCGGTAAATCTGCGGTTCTCCAATGTCTCAAACGTAAGACCATTGATGATGTTCGTATTATTGAAGATACAGTGAAGATGTACATGACCTTTATCCGTATGGACGGCAAGAAAGTATTGGTACTGGTCTTTCAGGTACTTCTCACACATTTCCTTGCCGATCTCCATAGCCCTTTCGGGAGTAACTTCACCGGGCTTGAACGCCATAATGAAGTGCTGTGCAAGGACTTTGCTTCTGCCTGTACCTGTTGCCGTGACCTCAGCAAATTCCTTAGCAGCTTTATCGGGGATACGACTGCACAAATAGGTGCTGATCAGTCTGCCGTTGTCGGTCTTAGCAGAGGCAGCAATGTAGGCTATTGCTTGACCGACCGTAGCTGTGATTGGAAATATCTTAGTTGTTGCCAAATCTTCTCCACTCCGTCCTTGATGTTGTTCATATCCTCAACATACACTTTGTCGGTACTGTTTACACGGACTGCTATCTGATTCACGTTGTTGGAAATACTGCGGACAAGCCGTAGAAGTTCCTGCATATCCTCAGTGCTGAATTTCACGATAAGTGTATCAAAGAATGCGATACGCATAAACTCACTCTTGGACTTGTAACCGCTGAGCTGAAACTTCTGCTCAAGGAAGTCGTATTCTTCCTGTGTCAACCTAACCTGAACGCTCCGTGTTCGCTTGATTTTTTCTTCCATTCTCTCTCCTTTCTATTCAGGGTTTTAGGGGCAGAGCCCTCTGACAAGCATCTGCATTGAAAGTCACTCAAATCTCAATTTGTAGTGCATCAATGCCGTGCTTGCTGGTTTTGAAACCGCCCTGATCGGGCGTTTTTCAAATTGAGCCTGCGGCTCTCGGATTTTTCCCACTTTGTATGGGAATTGGAGCTGTGCGACTGAGTGCGCATACCCCCTCACTTACCTAATAAGAAAATGAGGTTTTCGGGAAAGAAAAACGCAAATGTTCACAGAAAGTTTACAATCAAAAGTCCATATACTTCGGCTTACCGAACATCATAATGTAATATTCCGAACCTGATTGATGAAACCTGTCCGATATGGTAAAATATAAATGGATAAAACCTCACCATTCTGAGCGTTCAGAATAGTGAGGTCTGTTAGCGATATGCTCCCTGTCCGGATACACATTCAGGACGGGGCATTTGATTGTATGCGGAGGTATTATTTATGGACCAGGAGAGGATTATATTCATACTCGATTATCTGTCACGGTATACCGATGAGAACAAGGCTGTAACCATAAAAGATATACAGCATCACCTTGCCAATGTCTGCAACCTGTCCAGGGTGAATGATGTGACCATACGCCGTGACCTTGACAGGCTCACCAGTGCAGGCAATCACATCGTCAAATATAGCGGTGAGCATAATACGGCATACTATGCTCTGATCGACAAAGGCTTCTCGTTCAATGAGATACGCTTCATTGTGGATTCTATCTCCATAAACAAGTTCCTGACTTCAAAGCAAAAGCGGCAGCTCATCAAGAAGTTTGAGTGTATGTGTTCCGATGCTGAGATCAGGCAGCTCATCAGCAGGATCACGCTCAACGAAAAGTGTTCACCGTCACTCGATCTGATTGAAAACTTAGACCTGATACACAGGCTGATCGCAGACCGCAGAAAGATTAACTTTGAGTACGGAAAGTATGATACCGACAAGAAGATCAAGTATTACAAGAAAAAGCGTAACCTCCTGCCTGTGAGGGTGATATATTTTGATGAACGCTTCTATCTCCGCTGCTATAACGAAGAAACAGAAGCGTGGCGCACTTACCGCATTGACCGTATGAAGGACATAGAAAAAGGCAACGTATCCCGACACCGTATACCAAAGGAAACGAAACAGGAAGGCTTCGTGACCGATATGTTTGAACCGGAGTATTATGAAACTGTCACGCTGAAGATCAGGAAATATCTGCTTGACGATATGATGGAGCATTTCGGAGAATATGCTTCAATAATTCGGCATACCGATGACGGTGAGAGCGTGAATATTTCCGTTCGTGTCGGTATCAACCGGAGGTTCTATCTTTGGGTTATGAAATACGGCGACGGAATCGAGCTGCTGTCTCCTTCAAATTTAAGGGCTGACTTCTTAACTGAGGTAAGGAAGATGCTCGGAGCATATCCTGAGTTTACACAGCAATCCACGCCTTGACACTCAGTCACCATTGTAGTATAATAAATCAAGTGTGTGAATTTCAGGAGGTTATAACTATGATGGACTCTATCACAGTCGGTGCTAAGATCAGAATGACAGAAGCAGTCACCGGGGATTATCCTGTCGGCTCAACGGCAACGATACTTTATATAGACGAAATGGACAATGTTTTCATAGAATGGTCGGACGGGAAGCTGTCCTCGTTCTCGGATAAACAGGTATTAAAGGGCTTTGAGAAAACAGGAACATAAAAAAGCGCAGATGGCTAAAATTGGTCATCTGCGCTTCTGTTATATGATCTCAAAATGGTTCTTCCTGCATCGTATCAGTCCGTCCCTCTGCATCTTGCTCAATTCATTTGATAGCACAGAGCGTTCCACATTGAGGTAGTCCGCAAGCTGCTGACGGTCAAAGGGTATATCAAACGCACGGGAATGCTTCTGAACCGATACGGTGTTCAGATATGCCATGATACGTCCACGCACCTGTCTCGGAGCAGTATGAAAGCTCCGGCTCGATAGGTGCAGATTTTTTCTTGTGGTGATAGTGAGAAGATTTGCAAGAAGTCTCGCTCTTATCGTATCGTTGAGGTCAGCGAGCGACTTCATGCTCAGAAAAACAACAGTGCAATCTTCAGCGGCGCAGACATCGACCAGCATAGGCACATCGGGCAGGAGTGCATAGCTTTCTGCAAAGAACTGTCCCTTACCTACAAGGTTGAGTATCGTTCGGTTTCCCCACATATCATTGCTTTCAATAGTAACGCCGCCTGCCGTGACAAAGCAGAGCTTATCGGTGATCTCTCCCGATGAAAATATCATCGCACCTTTATTGTATTTCTTTTCGGCTGCATTAAGGGCTTTCAGAAGCTCAGATATTTCGGTATCATCAAAGCCCTTGAACAGTATCGAATTATGCAAAACTGAAATATCCATATTTTTCTCCCAAAATGTTGTAATTACAACATACTTTCTCCTTTGATTATACTATAATGGATACAGAAAGTCAAGGAGGTATGGCTATGATACGGAAAATAATTGAGATAGACGAAGAAAAATGCAACGGCTGCGGTTTGTGTGCGAAGGCTTGCCATGAGGGGGCAATCGCTATCGTAAACGGCAAGGCTAAGCTCATGCGTGACGATTTCTGCGACGGCTTCGGTGACTGTCTCCCTGCTTGTCCCATGGACGCTATCCACTTCACCGAGCGTGAAGCGGCGGCTTATGACGAAAAGGCGGTACAGGCAAACAAGCAGAAGAAGTCCGCTTGCAGCGGTTTCACCTGTCCGGGTTCTGCATTGCAGAGCTTTACGCCAAAAGAAGATGACAGCGATGTTCGTGTTCCAGGCTGTTTGAGACAGTTCCCGATACAGATAAAGCTCCTGCCGACTAATGCACCCTATTTCAACGGTGCTGATCTGCTTATCGCTGCCGATTGTACAGCTTACGCCTATGGGAACTTTCACCATGATTTTATCCGTGGGAAGATCACGCTCATCGGCTGTCCGAAGCTCGATGCTGTTGATTACTCCGAAAAGCTGACAGAGATATTCCGTAATAACGATATAAAGAGCATCACTCTCACAAGAATGACCGTACCATGCTGTGGAGGTATGGAGTATGCGATAAAACGTGCGATAGAAGCAAGCGGTAAGGATATTCCGCTTGAAATTGCAGTCATCTCGCCGGACGGCAGTATTGTTGAGATAAGAAAATAATGGAGGAATATATCATGGAACAGAAAATGTTTTGCTATCAGTGTCAGGAAACAGCGGGCTGTAAAGGTTGTACGGTTTCGGGAGTATGCGGTAAAAAGCCCGATGTCGCAGCTATGCAGGACTTGCTTGTGTACGTTACAAAGGGATTGTCTGCGTTGACAACTCAGCTCCGTGCAGAGGGAAAGACTGTCGATAAGACTGTTAATCATCTTATCAGCGTGAACCTGTTTATCACGATCACCAATGCAAATTTCGATCTCGACAGCATTACCGCTAAGGTTACTGAAACACTTGCAGTCAAAGAAGAATTGCTCGGACAGGTGCAGAATAAAGAATCACTCCCCGAAGCAGCTCTTTGGAATGGTTCGGACTATGCCGGGAAAGCAAAGACTGTCGGCGTACTTGCAACAGAGAATGAGGATATACGCTCTCTGCGTGAGCTGATAACCTACGGTCTGAAAGGACTTGCGGCATATACAAAACACGCAAACGCTCTGCTGAATGATGATGAGGAGCTTGATGCTTTCTTACAGTCGGCTCTTGCGAAAACACTTGATGACAGTCTGTCGGCCGATGACCTTGTGGCTCTCACGCTGGATGTCGGCAAGTACGGCGTTCAGGGTATGGCTGACCTTGATGCTGCAAATACGACAGCATACGGCAATCCTGAGATCACAAGCGTTGACATAGGCGTGAGAAATAATCCGGGAATACTGATTTCAGGTCACGATCTCAAAGACCTCGAAATGCTGCTTGAGCAGACAAAGGATACGGGCGTTGATGTTTATACGCACTCGGAAATGCTACCTGCGCACTATTATCCGTTCTTCAAGAAGTATCCGCATTTCGCAGGAAACTACGGCAATGCGTGGTGGAAGCAGAAAGAGGAATTTGAGAGCTTTAACGGTCCGGTGCTGATGACCACAAACTGCATCGTTCCGCCGAAGGACAGCTACAAGGACAGGCTTTGGACAACAGGTGCCGCAGGCTATCCGGGCTGTAAGCATATTGACGCACCCTACGGCGAAGTCAAGGATTTCTCGCCGATCATCGAACAGGCTAAAAAATGTCCTCCGCCTACCGAGATCGAAACCGGCTCTATTATCGGCGGCTTTGCCCATGAACAGGTATTTGCACTTGCCGATACCGTTGTAGAAGCTGTAAAATCGGGGGCTATCCGCAAATTCGCAGTCATGGCAGGCTGTGACGGCAGAGCGAAGTCCAGAAGCTACTATCAGGAATTTGCTGAAAAACTGCCTAAAGACACGGTAATCCTTACCGCAGGCTGTGCAAAGTATAAGTATAACAAGCTCGACTTAGGCGACATCGGCGGTATTCCGAGAGTTCTCGATGCAGGACAGTGCAATGATTCTTATTCTTTGGCGCTGATCGCCCTGAAACTGAAAGAGGTATTCGGGCTTGATGATGTGAATGATCTGCCTATCGTTTACAACATCTCATGGTATGAGCAGAAAGCAGTCATCGTTCTCCTTGCTCTGCTGTATCTCGGAGTGAAGAATATTCACCTCGGACCGACACTGCCTGCGTTCCTGTCTCCGAATGTGGCAAAGGTTCTTGTAGACAGCTTTGGCATTGCAGGCATTACAACCGTTGACGAGGATATGAGGATTTTTGGCTTATGAGAAGAAAAGACCGAGAAGTGATTGATTTTAGTGAGATCATAGAGATCATGAAAAACTGCGATGTGTGCAGGCTGGCTCTGAATGATGACGGCTTTCCGTACATTCTGCCGCTGAATTTCGGTATGGCGGTGAACGGAGATAAGATCACGCTCTATTTTCATAGTGCTTTGGAAGGCTATAAGGTCGGGCTTATCAGGAAGGACAACAGAGCGACATTTGAAATGGACTGCAAACATGAGCTGCAATACTTTGAGGATAAGGGCTACTGCACGATGGCATACGAAAGTGTGATCGGCAGAGGGCATATCCGTATCCTGTCGGAAGAAGAAAAACTGCCTGCGCTGAAACTGCTCATGGCGCATTATCATAACGGAAAAGATATGCCGTTCAGCACGGCGGCTATACCGAGAACGCTTGTGTATGCCTTTGAGGTCGAAAGCATAACAGGTAAAAGAAAGCCTGTAAAATAATTCTAACTTTGAACCCACTGGATTCAAAGTATATGATAGAGAAGCTCTCAGCGATGAGGGCTTTTTCTTTTCCTGCCGATTGACCTTTTACCCGTGGTATGGTATAATTATCCTAAGAACTACTGTATCGGGAGTGATGTGAAATGGCAGTCTATATCGTATTTGACGTAGAAACACCTAATCGTGCGAATGACCGTATGAGTGCGATAGGCATAACAGCGATAAAGGATAACAAGATCGTTGCAAACTACTTTTCGCTCGTTGATCCCGAAACACATTTCGACTACTTCAATACGCAGCTTACGGGCATAGATTCTGAAAAGGTCAAAGGCGCTCCGAACTTTTCGGAGCTTTGGAAGAAGATAGAACCTATCATGAGCAAGGGTATCCTTGTTGCCCATAACGCTGTGTTTGATATGAGTGTCCTGCGTTCCTGCCTGCAGAGCTATGGTATCGCTTGGAAACCGTCAGCGGAATACCTTTGTACGGTCCAGATCGGCAGACGTGTCCTTCCTGATATGAAGCATAACCTCAATGTGATGTGCAATCACTACGGTATCGCCCTCGATCATCACCAGGCGGACAGTGATGCCCATGCCTGTGCAGAGATATTGCTGAGGTACATGGAAAGCGGTGTCGATATTTCTTCTTACATCAAAAAATACAATCTATAACGGATAACTCGGAGAGCTGTTGCAAAACGGCTCTTTCTTTTTTGACCGAATAACTCAGAAGTACAAATTTTGTCTATCTGAAATGTTATAATAAAGGTTTTAGAATGTTTGCAGTTATGGAAATTCTGTCGAACTGATTTGTTATAATGAAGATAGACAAGCATACAGCTCGGTTTTTGTACGTTCATTGACAGTTCCATACAGACAGGTCGAAAGATTTTTAGTCTACGGGAGGTGGTAAACGTGTACTGGACAATGACAATAGATCTTGCTCTGCATTGATTGCCTTGCGGATTATCTATGCTGTTACAAAAATTGAGAAGTGGTATGCGGCTTCAACGGCATAAAGGCGGTCTGTGCAGTTACAGGCCGCTTTTTTCTATGTATGTATTGTGATAGAATGATGAAAGTCTTGTGATGTGTGGAACACCTATATTTTCATTCATGCACAAGATTTTTGTCGCAAATACGGTGTTTGTATGTGCTTGTTCTCATATTCAGACAGAACAGGCGAAAAGCTCAAAACCTACGGTAAAAGGCGGTTTTCAAAAAACAGGGTGTTTCAGTACTGAAACACTTGAAACGACGCTATATCTTGCTTTTTCGGGCGTTATGGTTCATAATGGTAGTATGCACGTTCAAGGGCGTGATGACCGTATAGTGAGCCTATTGCGCAAGGGTTACTCGATCACTGTATGGTAATTGAATATGGTACGATCAAATGAACGAGTAATGTTTGGTTGTCGGACGGTTTTTGCCGAATGACAGTCTTACTGTGTTCATTTGAACATTTCCGTCCGACAGGAAAGGACGGCGATGTTATTTATGGAGTATACATATAAGATTCATCAGGATACGCCTGACCGCCAGAATGAAGAACTGGCAAGATATGAGCATGAAGTATTCGGTACGACGGATTATTCTGAGCAGTATACAGACACTCTTCCAAAGACTATATCCCGATATATGGAAGATGCGAAGATCGGCACTAACAAGCTGTCTCGTCTTACCGGAATCCCGAAAGCCACGATTACCCGTTACTGCAATGGAACCGCACGGTACAAGGAGGACTATCTCTGTGCGATCTGCATTGCTCTCAGGCTCAAACCCGTAAAGCAGAGATATTTGCTCGGAAGACTGCGCCATCGTCTGCGTGACGGCATTGTCGAGCATACTACCAGGAGCTATATCATAAGAGAGTATCTTGACGGCTGTTACTATGACGATAGTCTGACGGTGATCTCCTGCAATGACCGTCTCAGAGCTAACGGAGAACCTACGCTTACTAAGCTCACCTCTGAAAAGGAGGACGAGCAGTAATGGAGAAATTCTTTTACAAGCACTTTGGCGATGAAGTTCCAACATCTATTGAGCGTGAATACAACCGACTTCTGATACAGGAATACAATCAGGAAGTCAGAGAACAGAAGTACCGTGTGCAGACATTGGAATTCTGTGAAGTAGCCGAGTTCTTTCCTGATCCTGCATCGCTTCCTGTATATGAACTTGAGCTGGAGAAGGAACGCCTTCACCGCAAAAGGCTTGAGTATCTGCCAAAGGCGTTACAGTTTCTCAAGATCGAGCATCCTGATCTATACACGCTTGTTGTTGAATACTTCTTTGCCAGCGACAAGGTGACAATGGCTGCTTTGGCTGAGGTTCATTCGATGAGCGTAGATAAGATCAGGTACAGAATAGGTCTTGCGAAATCCAAGCTGAAAGAGTATTACGATTTGCACGAAAAGAGAATGTGAAAATTGTATACAATGACGATTTTTCTTTTTTGGAGCAAAAAAATCGTGAAATTCTTTCCCGAAAGCACAAATTTCTCATTTGGTATATAGAGGGCAGCGGCTACACGAACGCTTACTTGGCTGTCAAGCTCTCTATCCTCCTTTCGTTAAGGAAGGGCATTCTTTTAAAGGACTGCGGAACGGTACAGCTTCTTTGTCCATTTTCAGGCTGTACCGTTTCCGGAAGTTCGTTTTTCTTTCATTTTTCGATGCTCTATCGAAACTCCTTTCACTATGACAGCAGAGATGCTGTCGGGAGAGCCTGAGCTTCACAGCTTGGGTTCTGCCAAAAACATCTCTGAATGCGACAGTTCCATTTCTCCTATTTTCATATTGGCAGGAATACTGCCACTCCTGCGTCGGGGACGGGTTTCCGTTCCCGAAAACTCAGGAGTACCATTATAAACAATAAACACCGACAAGATAGAGAGAGGGTGTTCTATATGAATGAAATTACAATCACTGTGAAATACGATAATGATAATCCTACCGTCAGCGGACGAGAACTTCACGCTGCACTCATGATTGATACACCGTATCACAAATGGTTTCCGAGAATGTGTGAATACGGCTTTGCCGAGGGCATAGATTTCAACTCGGACAAAAATGTCCGGGTTCAAATTGAGGGAAGCCGTAGCGTTTCAAGAGAAGTAACAGATCATCAGCTCACCATTGATATGGCAAAGGAGCTTTGTATGATACAGCGTACCGAGATTGGCAAGCGCTGTCGTGAATACTTCTTGAACCTTGAAAAGCAATGGAACAGTCCTGATGCAGTCATGGCGAGAGCGTTACAGATCGCAGACCAGAAGCTGGAGCTTGCCAAACAGCAGAACGGTAGTCTTATCGAGACAACCGCTGTTCAGGCAAAGCAGATCGAGGAAATGAAGCCGAAGGCGACATATTGCGATATGGTTCTGCAATCCGCAGGGCTTATGCCCATAACCACTATCGCAAAGGACTACGGAAAGTCCGCTAAGTGGCTTAACAAGTGGCTTCACGAACACGGCATACAGTACAAGCTCGGTAAAGTATGGCTTCTGTATCAGAAGTATGCCGATCGTGGCTATGTTAAGTCAAAGACTTTTACTGTCTTGGACGAAAACGGTGATTCCATTGCCAAGCCGAATACACAGTGGACGCAGCGCGGAAGAATGTTCATTTACGAACAGTTGAAGAAAGAGGGTATCCTGCCCCTCATAGAGCAGGACGATAGCTGAAACGCTGTCGGGAGTATCCGTTCATCGGGTACTGCCTATGGTGCTTCACACACACCTCCTTGTTTTGAACGACGGTCGATGTGCCGTCGGGAGCTTCTACTTCTCTGAGTAGGAGCTGCCAACAGTACATCAATCTTTGGACATAAAAATAACCGACAGACGATGTATTACAGCACCTTGAAAACTGAATATGAAACATCAACGCTATACGATTTCTTTCTTCTGTTGAATAAACGGAGGTGTCCCTATGGATACATTAACAGCAGAAGAAGCATACAGGGTAATGTACGAGGGGTATCCCGAAATACTAAGCGTGAATGATATTTGCAAGATGCTCGGAATTGGGCGCAGACGTGCCTATCTTCTAATCAATAGTGGGCAGATCAAGCGAATACCCTGCGGACGGAACATCAAGGTCGCTAAGGTGGCTGTGATATATTACGTTCTGCAAAGCGCACAAGAATGAAAACCGAAATCCGGTCAAATTACAGATTTCGGAGAAGTTGGTAGAAAAGTCTTGAAAAAAATGTTGTGTTGCGCTATGATTAAATAGTCAACAGCAGGCTATTCTACCGCTTTCATCGTGATTGGAGGATATTGAAAATGAAAGCAAGTCTGCCTTTTAAGTACATTACCGCCGTGAAGAACGGCAAACATTATGTAGTTTTCGATTACAAAGATGTCAACAACAAGAGAAAAAGAAAATGGGTAGGAACAGACCTACCCGAAAAGTGTGCCAAGAAAGTCCTCTCGGCAAAGGTTGATGAAATTGTCAGCAAGTTCAGTGAAGATTTTATGTCGGGTAAGGTAGCAAATATCAGCAAGGCTGTCAGTGCCAACGCAGACGGCACTGCGGATAGCTCCGAATATGAGTTTACAGCATACCTCAAGCATTGGCTTGAAAGTGCAAAGCCTACTATTGCGTTTACCACTTATGATTCGTACAGACACAGTATCGGCAGAATCTCAGAATACTTCGACAGAGAATTTCCGCATCTTCTTCTCAGCGAAGTCACTCCGCTTCAGCTCCAGAAGTTCTATAACGACCTTTATGATCTGGGGCGTAAGGGCAGTACAATCAGACAGTATCATGTCAATATTCACCGTGCGCTGAAATACGCTGTCAAGATGGATATAATTCCTGCCAATCCCGATGACAAGACCGATCTCCCTAAAGCAGAAAAGCACGAATCAAGCTTCTATAATAAGGAGGAGCTTGACAAGCTCTTTGAAGTATTCAAGGGGGACAGGTTGGAGCTTGTGGTTCACATCGCTGCCTATTACGGTTTGCGCAAGTGTGAGATTATCGGCTTGAAGTGGGATGCAATCGACTTTGAGCATAAAACGCTTACGGTTCGCCGTAAGGTCGTATGTGTCTTTACTGACGGCAAAAAGGAAATCCGTGTTGAGAACAAGTTGAAAACAAAGTCGAGCGTGAGAACCTTCCCGCTGATTCCACATATCGAGCGTATGCTTTTAGAACGCAAGAGACAGGAAGAAATGTTCTCTGAACAGCTCGGAAGTGAGTTTGACAGGGAGTATGACGGCTTTGTATGCCGTGATAACCTCGGAAAGCTCCTTGAACCGAACTTCGTGACAGGTCACTTTTGTTATATGGTTCAGCACAATAACCTGAAACCGCTGAGATTCCATGACCTCCGTCATTCATGTGCCAGTCTTTTGGTTGCAAGCGGAGTTCCGATGAAGGCAGTGCAGGAGTGGCTCGGTCATTGTACTTTTAATGTGACTGCTAACTATTATAGTCACCTTGAGTATAGTTCAAGAATCGAGTCGGCTGACAAGATTGCAAGGCTTCTCAGCGGAGAGGGACTTGACGGCACAAATGGGGGGTACAGATACCCCTGAAATGACACAGAATGCAACATGATCAAATCTACCAAAAAAAGTTTTGGTCATAAAATCAAAGCAAAGAAGAAAGAAAATCGAATGGTTTTGGTAGACGATTTGGTAGAAAAAATGGCTTGACACAAAATTTTTATCTACCACTGGTTCTCCCAAAACAGCGTAAATTCGGAGAAAACCGATGTTGCAGGAGTGGCTTCAAAAAAATTTAGTGCCTTGTGGCACAAAATATTTCAAAAAGTAACGTATCTCCGCAATGTCATACATATCAAAACCGTCGATAGATTGGATAAGCTTTGCGGGAATATTCCGTTGTTTGAGAATGCCCATTACGATCAGAGCTTCTCTGTTTGTGTTTGTAAGGACGCAGGTAGTTCCTGCCACATTTTCAGCCTCTATATCGTCCACCACGGCAGTTTCTATGTATTTTCCACTGTGCTTTATAAGCTTTGTTTCACCGCTGAACTGCGAAACAGCTACAATATCCTCATCCTTCATTCTGTCAGATATTTCTTTTACGAATCTATTGGCGAAAGAAACTACGCTCTGACAGCTTCTGTAATTATCAACAAGAGAGTATTGGTTAGCATTGTGCTCAGTGATGAGCTTTTTTAGAAATACCGAATCAGAGCCTCTGAACTGATATATGTTTTGGTCATCATCACCCACGGCAATAACACGCATATCATCATTACGATCCATAAGTGCTTCCACAAGCTGATATTCATATTTATCCATATCCTGTGCTTCGTCGATAACAAGCACTGTTTTGGTTATTCGGCCAAGGTCTACATCACCACTTTTTATAAGCTCGCCTGCGTCCTTGACGATATTTTCTGAGTCTTCGATATTTCCGATCTTACCAAGCAGGTCAAAGCAATATGAATGGAAAGTCTTTATTTCCACAAAGCTTGCCGCATTACCGATGAGCTTTTTTAGACGCTGTTTAAACTCGATAGCTGCCGCCCTTGAAAAAGTCAGCATGAGAAGCTGTTCGTGCTTTACGTCCTCCAACAGCAGTAAAGCCGCCAGCTTATGCACCAGCACTCTTGTTTTACCGCTTCCGGGGCCTGCTGAAACAACAATGTGTTGAGATGTATTGTCACGAATTATCTCAAGCTGTCTTTCAGAAAGTGTGTCAAAAAGCTGACTGTATTTTGCAGGCGTGATATTTCTTACTATCTGAGCGGCACGCTCCCCCGAAAAATACTGCGACAAGAATTTCTTATAATCCATTTGGAAATAGTCATTGACAAAACGCAGAGCTTCATCATAGTTTCGCACCATCATATTTGCGTATTCGCCAACAATATGTATCTGCTGTATTTTCTGCTGATAAAATTCATTCAACTGTTTGTAGTCCTCAAGCTTGTACCTGATCTTATTATCGAGAACAAGCCTTTTTATCCTCATTCCGCTGTACAGAACAAGAAATCCGCCCTCAAGCTTGATAGCATTTATTTTTGAAAGAAACAGCAACGCTTCCTCGATGTCCTCCTCCGAAACGTCAGCGTCATATGCGTTCATAAGCTCGAGGATAGAAAAGCCTACCAAAACTTCTTCTTTTTCGCCTGCCGCAAAGTCGCTGTTTTCAAATAGGTAATGAATGATAAACTCAGCAATGCGATAACTTTTTTCACGTTTCTCGGCAAGGGTCTTGAAATTAAGCTTTGGAACTATAAGCACTTTATTTGTGGCGGCGTCCTGCTCTTTCTGAACGTAGCTTCGTATTGTCCAGTAATAAAACAACGTTTTGATCGAATTGACAGAGCTTGACTTTATTCCGTTTGCGAGTGCCGCTTCGTTAAGTTCTTTGTAATTCATACAAAGTTTGTCTGCGTCAATGTAGTTAAGCAAGAACTTTTCAAGTGTCTGAAATTTGCGCAGCACAAGAAGCGATTTGTTTTCAGTATCTGTTTTGAAAATATATGCAGTAAGGTCTTTGGTATCGGCAAGAAGTTTATCTTCTCTCATCATTTGGATCGAGTGGATAATATCTGATTTCTGTATGCCTAAACGGTCTGCGAGATAATCGACTCTCGACTCAGCGTCATCATTGCCTGCTCTGGAAATGCTCTTGCTTGATATTAGCGAGCTGATTATTCGTTTGGCTGTAACACGTTCCTGCTCGTCAGTAAAACGCAAAGACGACTCTATCTGCTGAGATGCTTCTATCATATTCTTTACAAGTATGCTGGTCGCATATACTCTGGGAACATTTTTACCTCTTTGAAGATAACCTGCATTTTCAAGAGCCTGTATCGCCGTTTTCACTCTCGTTTCTATGTCGGCAACGCTGTCGTCCCAGCCGGCTTGCCTTGCTACTTCAAGCGGCGAACAGCATACCTCAGGACGTGTTTTGGTCAGGTCTTTTACAGCTTTCCAGACCTGCTGTATCTCGCTTATGCTTAATTTTGTCTGATTGAGCAGCATAAAATGCTTATCAAGGTCGCTGTCATTGAACAATACATAACATTCTGCCTGAAGGGACGGGTCACGTCCTGCACGGCCGGCCTCCTGCACATAGTTCTCCAAAGAATCTGAAATATCATAATGCACAACGAGCTTGACGTTGGCCTTGTCAACTCCCATGCCAAAAGCCGATGTAGCAACGATGATCTGTATCTCATCATTAATGAAAGCTTCCTGATTTTCCTGCTTTTCACTGCTCTCCATTTTTCCGTTGAAAGCTCGGGCTTTAAATCCGTCGCTCGTAAGCTTTTCGGCAAGCATTCTTGTACGTTTAGTCCTCGATACATATACTATGGTGGGACAATTTTTCTGCTCGATAAGTGAGCGCAGAGCATCATATTTCTCAGCGTCGGTTTCTTTATACAAAACCTCATAGCGGAGGTTCGTTCTTGACGCACTTGTTGCAAACAGTTCAAGCTCAATGTCAAGCTTATTCTTGAAATATTCTTTGATGTCGCTTATAACTTTCTGCTTTGCCGTTGCAGTAAAGCAAGACACAGGTATCTTGCAGCCGTCGCCTTTTTTCTCCTGCAACTCTCTTATAAAATCGCCGATATACAAATAGTCAACACGGAAATCCTGTCCCCACGCAGAAAAACAATGGGCTTCATCAATAACAAATCTTGCAATATGGCGTGACAAAAATAACCTCTCTATCGTAACAGAACGAAGCGACTCGGGAGAAATATACAGAATAGAAGCCAGCCCTGATTCAACGAGGTCGATAGCCTCAGCTCTTTCAATAGGGCTCAGCAGACCGTTTATGGTAACAGCGTCAGCGATACCTCTATTTTCAAGGTTATCCACCTGATCTTTCATTAAGGACTGCAAAGGCGAAATGACAACAGTCAGCGCCCTTTCGGTCTCGCCTGCCATAAGTGCGGGGATCTGGAATGTAAGTGATTTACCGCCGCCCGTCGGGAAGATAGCCAGCAGAGATCTATGCTCAGCGGCGGCATTCACTGCATTTTCCTGCAACGGCTCACCATTATATGTACGAAAATCAGGGTATCCAAAGTATTTGCTGAGATATTTTTTAGGATCAAGTTCAGACTTGCAGTAGCCGCATTTGCCACATGACATATTTCTTAATGCTTTTAGAACTGCGTCGACATTTGGATAATTCATTATCACCCACCTTGGTATAAGCGAATATTTTTCAGTCGCAGATATCATAGCAAGTGAGTAGGCAAGCTCAACCGGTGAATAGGTTATAAAATTTGATAATGGTGCGTTTTCGCATATTCTGCCTGAGAAATACACTAATATAGCGGCTTCAAGGTCATCATCGGCTGAATAGTCAAGATATGAGAAAAAGCCTGAAAAATATGGGCTGTCTTTCAAAAGCATATAGTACATCTGTTTCAGTTCATTATCAAGGCTCTGAAAAGCATTTATCTCATCATAAAACAGGCTCATTGCTTTCAGCGAGTCGTTCAGCGGATTGTTAAGTTCGTCGGTGCACAGCTTATCGTCCTTCAAAAGCTTATGATAAGGTCTGTTCGGGAACATCAGAGGTGAAAGATAGAGAGTGTCGATATATTCAGCATTCTCTGGAGCTGCTATGTATTTTGAGTCATGGTCAATAATATTGTGTCCGCAAAGGTACTTTGAGTTAGAAATGAACGAATGAAACTCGCTGAAAGAACCCGTATGCAATTTTTCTCCGCTTTCGCTAACTGCTCCGAAATCGTAAGCTTTGTTATCGGCTTCGCTGACTTCTGTATCGACGAATATTATTGGTTTCATTCATTCACCCCATTATATTATTTTTGTACTAATAAGTTAATCAATATGTATATTATACCATGAAAATAGAGGGTTTTCAATACTTTTTGTGGGAAATGCTTGAGCTGATATGATTTATAGCATAAAGACGTGAACAAAACAGAACAAAAACTGTTTATACGAATTATTTATTTTTACAAAAAAATTGCAAGAGTAAGGGAAATGTTTCTGGTTGACTTTTTTTGTAAAATGCGATATAATATTTTCAATATATGAAATTGGTCATATTATGGAGGTTGACTAAGAAAATGACATATGAAGAACTAAATAAGTACATGAAAAATTATGTTGAAAACGATATAACAGGAAGAGCGATCATGCTTACTTCAGCCTGGGGTTCGGGCAAAAGCTATTATGTAAAAAATATTTTGAAAAAGCATTTGGAGTCTGACGAGGGTGGAAAACATGATTGCGTTATTGTTTCATTATATGGGATTACAAATATTGCGGATATAAGCAAAGCTATCTACGTTGATTTGCGTACTTTAATAAAAGAGTCAAAGTCTGAATTAGCGACTACTGCTGGTGTTGCTGCTAAAATTATTGGCAAAACGCTCTTAAATGGGTTGACTAGTATAGCTAACGTCGACATTGCAAAACTAAGCGATGACGATTTTCAAAAAGTTTACGAGTCTATAAATCTAACAGGTAAACTTATCGTTTTAGAGGATATAGAAAGAACTAAGATCGATCTTATTGAATTGATGGGATATGTTAACAACTTATGCGAATGCGACGGGGTAAAAATACTGTTGGTCGCAAACGAAAAAGAGATATCTCCTTTGGGCGAATCAAATGAGACAGACAACAGTATTAAATCTACATATCGCAAGATAAAAGAGAAAACAGTATCTGATACATTGCAGTTTTCAGCAGACTATAAGCAGACTATAAATAGTATTATAGATTCTTTTAATAATGATGATCTGAAAGAAATAAAGGACTGCGTGAATGTTAGAAGAAATGGGATATTTCAAACAGAAATAAATAATTATCGTGAATTTATAGTGGCTTGTCAAAAAACTTGTGATATATTTAAATTCATGAATGAGAATAACATCGAATCTAATGCAGAATTCAAAAAAAGCGTTTTTGTGGGAATTGCATTCTATTTGCAGAAACGACTTACAGATCATAGTTTGAAATTTGAAGCAAATTCTATTTTTGATGTATCACTGTCAGAGTATAACAAGTATCCTCTGTTGAGATTTTGCTATGATTATATAAATTGGCAAATATTGGATATTGATGATATAAAATTGGCTATAAAAGAGTATGATCGCTACCTCTTATTTGTAGACCAAAAAGAAGATGATGTCGATATTTTGGTATTAATTCAATATAATCTTTATAACGAATCTGAAGTTAAAGAAGCTATAAACAATATATATAGTAAATTAGATGATATTAAGAAAATCAGTTTAAATAAATACTCAAAAATAGTTTCTTACCTCATATTACTTAAGTATGATATTGGTTTGGAGATAGATGATTATGACAAAATAATAAACAAAATAGTTCAGAACATAAAAAAGGCAAATCCAAGCAACATTAAATTTTTCTCTTATTTTTTAGAGTTTAGCAACCCAAATGACAAAAGGAAATTTGACAATATCAAAGAAATAATACTAAACGAATTAAAAAATAATGTCAAAATAGAATTTTCAAAAGATTTAGAAGGATATCGTAAGTATATTGATAAAACTTTGGAATTAGGCGATGATTTGAGAAAAACAAATGTAAACTACATGATCGAACAAATGTCTTTGGATGACCTGAAAGAGTACTTGCAGGAATTTACTCCAAAAGATTTGGATGGCATAAAACATATATTATGGTCGTTGGATTTTAGTCTAATCAATGAGAAAAATTGTAATGCAATTAAAGAATTTCAAAAACATATTCAAAAGATAATCAAAGACAATACAGACTTAGATAAAATCAAGAAGTTTCAATTAAATCATACTTGTGAAATAATCAGCAATAAATTAGCAAAAATCCATATGTATTAATAATAGCGGTAATCACCCGCCCCTGTACTGAAAAACACAGTACAGGGGCGGGTCTTTTTCACCTCTTCCTCAAAAACTCAATAACACTAAACTTGTATATCCTCCACCTGCTGCCTATCTTGAACCCCTCTATCTCCCCTGTTTTAAGATAACGGAGCATAGAGTTTTTTCCTATCTTTAAAAGCTGCTGACATTCTTTAGCGGTAAGGATGTCGGGTATATCGTCAAACATAATTTATCATTCCTTTCAAAAAATATCGGTTTATCTTAATGTTCAGCGGTTTAGTACGGCACTTTTCGGAAACTTGATCTTTACAAATATACATCATCTTTATGAAGTAACGCAAATGCGGAAAGGAGGGCGTTACGATGAACAAGGCTAAAGTCATACTCGTGCTTGTGGGCAGCGTGCTGGCGGAGATAGCGCAGGAGATCATCACCTACATCGCAGAAAAGGACGAGTGAACACCATAGGCAGGCTTTCGGGTCTGCCTTTAATTTTTGTATTTTGTAAAGGAGTTTTAAAATGAGCGAACTTACCCATTGCAGCATTTGCGGCTGCACTTTAGAGGACGAGGCGGAATGCTATGAAGTCGAAAACGAGATACTTTGTCAGGATTGCTACGATAACGAAACTGTGATATGCGACCATTGCGGCGAACGCCGTATCGAACGAAATACCGTGAGCGATGAGAATACTATCCTCTGTACAGATTGCCTGACTAAAAATATCTTGATAAAAAATATCTAAAATGCCAATAAGACCGACGGCTTTCACGGTCGGTCTTATAATATGCTTTTCTATTTTATTATTTCGATATTAAGTACGTTACTATACCTACTCGATCTTTATCACATTCCACCGCACGAGATAGTATTTCTGTATTATCTTCATAAATATCATAGTGTTCGACGACCCATCTGCCGCTGTCATCATTTTTTGGAAACGCTTTAGTAGCATATGTTTTATACTTTGATTTGTCATAGCAACTGTTTTCAAATAATATTGTCTTATCTTCCATTGATTTGCCTCACTAATTCTATTTTTTGTATGAAAGCTATATGGTTACTGCTTTGGTTTATCAAGTTGTTAAACAAACTGAAATTTAGAGCCTTGAAATTATTTCTATAACTTCATCTATAATATTCTCGAACTCGTTAGCACCGTCTATCACATGATCAGAAGTTGCCAAATGTACTTTTAACATTTGAATATAGGCGGTTCTTGCACCATTCAAATATGTATCCATTTCATTACGAATCTCGTCTGCGGCAGCCTCTTTCATATCTCTAAAAACTCTTCGAGCTAATGCTATATCTAATGGCGTATCAATAAATATGCAGTGATCCAAATACGGTTTTATCATCTGATGTTGGTATGCAAACGGGTAATCCAACAATAAATAGTCAAATTTATTACTGCGAATAATTCTTTCAATATCTTTTTTTAACGGAGATAGATCCCATACATTAACATCTGCACCCTCTGCGACCCACTTTGAAAAATCCTCAACTTCTCCTTCAAATGAGTAATCATCAAAGTGAAGTGATGCAGTTCTCGGCAACCTGTCTTTTACTGCATTTACAACTGTTGTTTTTCCGCCTGCTGTCACAGCTCCAATAGCTATTATTTTCATTTGCTTTCAACTCTCTTCAAATTCTGATCGTTCACACAGAACTGTCTGCAACGAATTCATAATTTTTATTATACCATACTGCAATCCACAAAGTCAAACAAAACAGCCGAACGAGTTTTGCTATGAAAAGGTCGGTCTTGTCTATGTGGCAGACGTACAAATTTACCTTTTCCCCTCTCACCGCCTATTCCCATTAGCCAGATCATTAACAATATCAGCAATGTTCTCCAGCTGCCTTTTGTTGAGCTTTTTCAGGTCGGAAATAAGCTTACTTAGCTCTTTTGGCTGCTCGGCGTCGGCGTCGAAAAACTCCTGCGGCGTAATGTCCAGATACTCGCAGATATAAAAGAAAGAGGTCATAGAGGGCAGGGCTTTTCCTGTTTCGATATTGTTTATATACCCTGCGTTCTGTCCAATAGATAAGCTCATATCCCTTGCGGAAACGCCTTTCTGTGTGCGAAGTTTTGAGATCCTCAAAGCAAAATTATTGTCATACATGAATTTGTTCTCGTACATTATTTGCACCCCCATATATAATATTTTATCCTATATTATTATGTATTATGTCGGAATTTTTCCTACAAAGGGGTTGAAATATGTGAGATAATATGATATAATGATGTAAAGTATTTGAAATAATATGATATATTTATTACAGGGATAAACGGAGGCGTAATGTTATGAAAAAAATTAAACAAAAGCTTATGTCGAAATACCATTCGCTCAGCAGCAGGGATAAAAAGGCAGTGCAGCTGCTTTCGCTGACAGGATTGGCAGCTTTGCCCTTAATATCGGTTATGGGCTGCGGAATGGCACGCTCGTTTAGCTGCACTATGTGCGGTTCGTCTACTACATACACGCCGATATACGCTTCTGGCACTGAGGAAACTACGGATATAGAATATCAAAGCTGTATAGGCCCTGCTTCGGTCATAAACTGCGGATTGAATACTCAGTGCTGGCCTACCGAGTGTATGTATGTAAAATTTAAGAATGATGAAAACGTTGCGGTAAGCGGTACGGTATGTTACTACAATAAATTCGGCTGTATCGACGATAAGGACGTTATGTCGGTAGGCTCTTACGGCGAATCTGTAAACTGCCTTGTATCATGGTGCTCTGTCGGCAAATATACAGAAAAAGTAAACAGCGACGGCACAAAGGCTACTAAAGCAACGAACTGCTTCGGCATAACCTGCAACGAATCGCCTACTGATGTAAGAAACTATAATAACGCTCTGCCCAGACAATTCAAATTCGGCTGCTGTTCTGCCTGTCACGGAGAGGACGAGTAACAAATGGTACCTTTTATAAGCGTAGTTATTCCATCATACATAATCTTTTCTACTATAGGTGCTGTATTTTCCATTATATTTCTCTTTTTCAGAATGGAGCGCTTTAAGATAAAGTTCAGCTCGCTGATTATTTACTGCATCATAAGCGTGATCTTTCTTGTGATATGCAGCAGATTGGTTTTTCTCATAGGTATAATTCCAACCTTAGCAAAAAGTTTCAGTTTTAGCAAATTGCTTTTCTACGTGTTCAACGGCGGAATAGTTTTTTACGGAGGTATGCTGGGCGTGCTTCTGGGTATAAAGGTCGCGGCGAAGATCCGTAAGGAAAATGCAGGTGATTTTTATAATTTTGCCGCGCCAGCGATACCGCTTTTTCATGTGTTCGGCAGACTGGGCTGCTTTTTCGGCGGATGCTGTTACGGAAAACCTGCGTCTTGGGGATTTGCCATGGCCTCTGACCCCGAAATACTGCGCATACCCGTGCAGCTTATAGAAAGCGGCTGCAATTTACTGATATTCGTCGCCCTTATGGTATATGAAAAAAGAACTGAAATAGGCAATAGGCATACTTTGAGAGCATATCTTACCATGTACACTGTGTGCAGATTCATACTTGAATTTTTCCGCGGCGACAGCGAAAGAGGACTTTGGGGGCCGCTTTCAACATCTCAAATAATATCGGCGGTCATTCTGGTATGCTGTATAGTATCCTTTGTCAAAGGAAAAAACGTAAAAGATACGGGAGATACAAATGATAAAAAACTACTATAAGATACTTGAAGTATCGAGATACGCTTCGGACGAGGTGATAAAGGCTTCGTACCGCGCGATGGCTAAAAAATTTCACCCCGACCGCTATTACGGCGATAAAACATACGCCCAGAGAAAGATGGAGGAGATAAACGAAGCCTACGAGGTGCTTGGCGACCCCGTGAAGCGCAAGGAATATAACGAGCAGTACAGAGAATATTTCGGCAATTCATCATCGAGTTCGGGTACATCTGCCTCGATAACACATTCCTCGGGCAGCTATGGCGGCTATGAGGATAAATCGCTGCTGGAGGAGCTGGGAATATCTTCGGGGGCGGTAGCAGGCGTTACTATAACTGCGATAATAGTTTTGGGAATAATAATTCTGGCGATATGCAAATGGGTAGTTCCGGAAGTGAAAAATTGGGGCAGCAATTCGGCGGCCGCTACTGAAAATGCATCGTCCTCAAGCGTGATCGAAGTTGAAAGCGACGATTTATCGGATTTTGTAGAGGGCTCGCCTGAGTACATAGTCAGTGATTATATTGAGATCAGCGCAGGGTGGCATGTTGGCGAAGAATACGGTGATCTGCGCACTATGGACTTTGACAACAGGCTTGGCGAAGCAGCGGCTAAAATAGATCCATCTAAATTTTCAGATCCCGATATGTTTACCTACCTTACCAAGCATATAAAGGAGCAGTTCGGAAACATAGCGTATAAGGTATCGCCCGCCGAGATAAACGGCGAAAAAGCTGACGTAAAGATCTGTATGTACTACACCGACGTGCCCGCGCTGGCGAACAAGATAACGGAATCGACGAAAAAAGAGACCGACAGATTAAAGAGCCTGAAAAAGACATCTGAAATATCGGGGCTGTATGAGGAAACCTACAACAGTGAGCTGAAAAATTATGAAAAACAGTTATCCTGCGAAGTCACGATTCATCTGGAAAAGACGGAAGGGGGCAACTGGGAGATAGTGTCGTGCAGCAATTACAGAGATCTTGCAAACGCTTTCAGAGCCAATGTTATTGCATAGAGTGGCATCCAAATGACCATAAAAAAGCTAACAGCAATAGTCCTCACGGGTGCGATGGTGCTGCTCACCGCTTGTTCTGACAGCGGCAAAAAAAGCAAGAAGAAAGACAACTACACCATTGGCGAAACTTGGACAGTTGATGGGCAGTGGTCGCTTACCGTTACGGGAGTCACGGAAACGGCTGAGCGCAACGAGTATGCGGACGAAAAACCTGCAGCGGTCTATATCGTGGACTACGAATATACAAATATCGGTTACGAGGACGAGGACGGCATAGCAAAGGGCATTTTCTTTGACATGGAGGACACCATAATAGACTGAAAGGCATTATGGGTTAAGATAAGCGGGCTTTTCTATTAATAACAATGGCTAAAGGAAGGGGCTGTAAAAAAGTCCTTTTTTTGCTACCCAAACGGCGATTTTTCTCTGTACCAAAACACAGATGTAAAATCGCCGTTTTCCCTTTGTGGATAGACTTGAACTCCCGAAAAGTAAATATCAAATACACAGGCAGACTTGCGCAGGTCAAAGACCGCCCTTTTTTCTCTGCTGTGGGGCAAAAAGTGTGGCTTTTATGCAAAGTCTCGTAAGAAGCAGTTGAAAAACAGACGGATTTATGCTATAATATAATTTGAAAAGGTATACCCAAAGATAAACAAAAACGAATGAAGGCGAAATGGGGTCTGTTTATGACCGAACAGAAAAAGAATACTATCATAACAAGCGGCATCGCTGTACTTGCCGTGATACTGGCATATTGCTTCCGAATTGTGGGCAGGGGCAGCTTCTACCCGATGCTGTTTTCCTATCTGCGCAGCTTTATCTATATCGGTCTGTTCGCCGCCTGGGGGCTCTCCGTCCGTCAGCGGATCGTGCAAAAGCAGGTGTGCAGGTTTATGACAATCACCGCGGTACTGCTCATCATATGGATGGTAGTCCGTTCGGCAAAGTATTTTATATTCTGGCAGCCGGATGCCGTCCGTTACCTGTGGTATCTGTTCTATCTGCCCATGCTGTTTGTGCCTATGCTGGCGCTGCTGATCGCCATGTCATTGGGAAAGCCGGACGAATACAAATTCCCCAAGGGAATGTCGATTCTGTGGATCATCTCCGGCACATTGCTTCTGCTCGTGCTCACAAATGACCTGCACCAATTCGTATTTACCTTTCCGAAGGACGCCGCAGTGTGGACAGACAAAAACAACGGCTACTCGATAGGCTACTTCATTATTGTAGGCTGGCAGGTGCTGTGTGCCTTTGCCGCACTCGTAATTATGTTTTTAAAATGCCGTGTGCAAAAAGGAAGGCTCCACTTTCTGCCCATTGTTCCTATGCTGCTGACGATCGTTTACAGCGTGCTTTACTATGCGGGTGCGGATTGGCTGCTCCACTTGTTCGGCGATATTGCCGCATTCCAAAGTGTGATGTATATTCTGACCTTTGAGTTTTGCATCGCCTGTGGATATATACATTCAAACAGCCGTTATGTGGACTTGTTTGCCTCCTCTGTCGGCACATCGGCAGAGATCACCGGCAATGACTTTACCGTTCGGTATGCAGCTGTAAACGCTGCGCCTATTTCAAAGGAAACGATGAAAAAAGCCGAGCAAAGCCCGGTCACGATGGGCGGCTTGACCGTTCACACCATGCCCATTGATGGCGGCTATGCCGTATGGACAGAGGATGTGTCGGCTTTGCGTGACATCAAGGAGGACTCCGAGATTCTTGCAGACGAGCTTGCCGACAGGAACGAAATGCTCCGTTATGAATACAAGCGTGAAGCCAAGCGCCGCAAGGTGGAGGAGCAAAACCGCCTGTATGATCTCCTGCGTTCCGCTACGCAGACGCAGATCGACCGCATTGCAGAGCTCACTAAGGAATACCGCCAAATCTCAAGCACCGATCCCGACAGAGCCAAAACGCTCCTTGCCGAGATCGCCGTGCTGTGCAGCTATATTAAACGCCGCAAGCATCTGACGCTCCTTACCGACCGAGATATTAAAATAGCGGAAACGGAACTCCACCGTGCCTTCAAAGAGTCCCTCCAAACGCTGAAGCTGTTGGGCGTCCGCAGCTCGCTCTATGTGGACGAGTCTCTTTCCATGCTCTCCGGCAAAACGGCGACTGCTGTATTTGATTTTTATGAATCGGTTATTGAAGCCGACATTTTGAATTTAACAGGCATACAGGTTAGCCTCATAAAGGCAAACGGCTTGCGCTTGTCACTGAATGTGTGCTGCAAAGCCGACCTTTCCGCTTTAGTAAGCGGAGACAGTATCCGCTGTGAAAAAGAGGATGACGAGGAATACCAGCACCTTGTATTTGAAGCGAAAGAAGGTGACAGGAAATGAGTGCATTTTCTTCCCTTTCTGAATTTTGGCAGACCATGCTGCCGTTTATCATGCTTGTAGAGATCGTCCTTGAGATCAGGCTGTTTATGTATCAGCTTCTTCGCAGCAATAAGCCGGTACGCAGCCTGCTGAGTCTGGCGGTCATGGCGGTGATGATCCCGCTGCTATTCTCCGTTTCTCAGGCAGATCCCGATAATATCGGGGACGCATTTCTGCTGGACGCACCGTGGCTGATATTTGCCGCTGCCATTTTCCTTGCGGCAGTTCACTTTGCCATTGCTCTGCCGCGGGAATACCGCCGTAAAAAGAACGAGCTCTCGCCGTTCTCCATTAAGGAAGCAACCGATAAGCTGCCTATGGGCATCTGCTTTGCCGACCCGAACGGCAGGATCATCCTATGCAACAACCGTATGCGCAGGCTCTCCTTTGCCCTTTGCGGCCACGAGCTGCAAATCAAAAGCGATATGGAAAATGCCCTGAGCGCGCCGGACAGATCCGTAACCGTCAAGGATGATTGCTACATCCTGCCCGACAAGACCGTCTGGCAGTTTCGCACACAAAATATCACCGTGGACAGCAATGACCGCTGGCAGCAGATAACGGCGCACAATGTGACCGAGCTGTATAACGGCTGCCAAAAGCAAGAGGAAATAAATGAAGAACTGGCAGAAGTCAATCGAAAGCTCAGGAAGATGTACGCTCGCATGGAGAACGATGTCAAAGAGAAGGAAAGCCTTGACCTGAAGGTCTATATTCACGATACCATCGGGCGAAGCCTCCTGACCATCCGTGACATCATAGACAGCGGAGAGGATACCGAGCGAAAGCTTGAGGCGCTGCAAAATGCCATCGGTATGCTGGCAAGCAACCGTGTCACCTCTGTCAGCACAATGGACGAGGTAAAAAGAACCGCACAGCAGCTTGGCGTGGCTGTAAAAATCGACGGCTACCTGCCCCGTGATACCGCAGCCGAGGAGCTGACCGTTTCTGCCGCCAAGGAGTGCGTGACCAACTGCATCAAGCACGCAGACGGGAATGAGGTATATATCCGCATTGCCCAGCGAGGCGAACGCTATGATGTTACCATAACCAACAATGGCAAAATACCCACAGAGCCGATAAAGGAGGGCAGCGGCCTGTCAACGCTTCGCCGCAGTATTGAAAGCTCAGGCGGTGAAATGCATATTTCGCACAATCCACGCTTTGCTCTTCTTATTACGATTCCCGCAAAGGAGATCAGCCTATGATAAACACCATACTTGTAGAAGATGATTTATACATCCAAAAGCACTTTGTCGATCGTCTTGCGGCAGACGGCGAGTTTCATCTTGTCGGCGTTTTCCGTGACGCCTTTGAAGCGGAAAAGCACTGCGACGCCACCGTAAAGCTCGTCCTTATGGATGTGCAGACGCATCATAAGCATTCCGGTCTTGCCGCTGCAGAGCGCATCAAAAAGGCTTTTCCGCAAATCAAGATCGTTGTGGCTACCTCGCTTGTCGATCCCGAAGTTTTGCAAAGAGCCAAAATGGGTGCTGCCGACAGCCTGTGGTATAAGGACCACGGAACAGAGGAGCTGATGAGCGTGGTAAAGCGCACCCTTGCAGGTGAAAAGGTATTCCCCGATATCGCTCCGGCCATTGAAATGGAGGGTACGATGTCCGATGTCTTCTCGCCCCGACAGTTAGACATCCTACGCCTTTATATAAAGGGCTTTACCTATCAGGAAATTGCCGATAAGCTGGGCATCTCCAAAAACGGCGTTCGCTGGAATCTGGACGATATGGTGGAAAAGAGCGGCTTTGAAAGCAGAGAAGCGCTGGTTGCAACCGCCATTGAAAACAAGCTCATGGTAATCACCTTAAAAGACAAATAAGCAAAACTGAACCCCTTGGCTGTACGGTCAAGGGTTTTTTTGCGCCCAAAAGGCAAAAATTTTTTGAAAAAATCGAGATTTTTCTTCTGTTACTGGCACAAGTGCCAGTGACAAACGCCAAAAAATCAGTATAATAGATAGTGTAAGATTAGGATTGTGCTTTTAGAAGGTGGTGATGAATGATGAAAAAAATCGTTCTGGACATTCAAAGCGATATCCATGCGCACACCATGGAGCGAATGCTGATGCAAAAATTGGACGATTGCCAAGTTGTGATTTCCGAGTCGCCGAACGCAACCGCCGAGTGGTGCAAAACGCATCGACCGGATGTGCTTTTAATGGAGGTCAAGGCGTATTCGCCCTGGATGTTCAAAGAACGAATGGCAATCCGTGACAAGGTAAAACGGAACACGGAGAGCTGTCGTGTCATTCTCTTTGTGGATGATGATACAGATGAAGAGTTGACCGAAAAGGTACGGCAGGCAAAGCGCGAGGGTCTGATAGACGCTTTTCTCTTCGGTTCGGTATCCGAAAACTACTTTGCTTCGGTCATCGACAGTGTTTAAATCAGGCAACACAAAAAGCATAAAAATCTTCAAAATAATTATGAGGGAGGAATAACAGTATGACAAAAACGAACAAACGAAGGCGCGTCGCCAGCGTCCTGTTGGCGCTTGTGATGCTGCTCTCACTGATGCCGAGTATGGAGCTCCCCGCCCACGCCTTTTGGGACGACTACGACACCGGCGGAGATTGCCCCAACTGCGACCACTACCACTGGGGTGAGAATTTGTGCGACTGCCAGTTCTGCACCATTGACTGCAACTACGATTGCTGGGTTGAGACCCATTGCAACGACTGCGGTTTGTGCCTAGGCGACACGCCCTATTGGTGCGAGGAGTGCTATAAATGCGCCGACTGCATGGAGGACACGCACTGCTCGACCTGCGCCAAGTGCTACATTGGCGAGGATGACCAGCTGTGCGGCGAATGCCATAAGGGTCCCTGCTGCTCCATAACCATCTGCGACTCCTGCGGCTTCTGCGATGACTGCGCAAACGATGACAGCGACCCGATGCACTGCTCGCTGTGTAACGCCTGCTTCGGTTCGGTGGACGAGTGCGTGGACGACGATGATACCGGCGTCATCCACTGCATCGATTGCCACACATCCTGCGAACAGTGCGAGGAATGCCTGCTGAACCAGGAGTCCTGCGAGGACTGCGGCTTGTGCCTTGAGTGCTGCCGAGATAACTCCGAGGGCGGCGGCTGTCCGGACGGCGAGACCTGCGTGGAAAGCGCCGAGTGGGAAGAGCACATCTGCCAGGGCTGTGACGGCTGGGTCACGGATAAGGAGGACGAGGACGAGTTCTGCGAAACCTGCGAGATGTGCAAGGAGTGCTGCGAGGGCAACTCCGACTGCTCTGAGGGAATGTGCGCAATGGACACTGACTATGCGGATCACTTCTGCGAGGACTGCGGCCTGTGCTTCCACGACAGCGATCCCTGCGAGGACGGCTGCGATCAGCGCTGCAAGGACTGCTGCCGAGATGCCGTAAGCGCTATGGGCTGCGATCATGACGACTGGTGCTTCAGCGACTCTGATTTTGAGGATCATTTGAAGACGGAGCATTCCGGCGCCGGACATACCCACATTGCTTCCTCGTCCTGGTCAGCCGACGGAACGCAGCACTGGCACCCCTGCCGCTATTGTGACGATAAAAAGCTGAATGCCGCCAACCATGAATTTGACGCCAATGGCGTGTGCAAGGTCTGCGGCTACATCAGCGGCAGCTCCATCGTCATCACCCGCCAGCCGAGGGGCGTCAAGTGTAAGACCTCTATCTACAGCAGCGGCGATTATGACGAAGAGCCGGAAAACGGCCTGCTGTTCAGTGAAAATAACTGGGTCACCTTCTCTGTCTCGGCAAAGAGCCTGAAAGGCGACGAGCTGACCTATCAGTGGTATCAGAAGAATAATGCGAATCCCACGGCGGCACCCTACAAGCTGCCGGAGACAGATTACTATGTTGACGTGAACACCCCCACGCTGAGGCTGTCGGTTTCCGCCGAGGCCTGCATGGATGACTACTCCTACTACTGCGTCATCGGCAGAAAGGGTGACCCTTCGGACACCATGAAAACGGCGGAGGCAAAGCTGACTGCCACCCATGCCTACAGCCATAAGCAGGCGGGTGTGCGTGTGCCCACGGAAGACAGCGAGAGAACGCCGAAATACAATGTCACTTGGGTCGATAAGCATGGGGTTACCCATGACGGTGTCGTGGGCGGCGACCCGAAATGCGACGGCCACAAGCTTCCGTGCCTGTTTGAAGCAGGCTATTACGAAGCGCATTATATGACCACCGGATCCAAGGAGCGCATCTTCCCGCATACCTTTGTGCTTGACATAAGCTATGACGCAGTGGGCGGCGGCAGAGTCGATGTGCTCAGATGTTCCGTCTGCGACTATATCGTTCCTGTGAAGAGCCATGTCCATGATTACGGCTGGAACTGGGATTACACCGGATTCGGCAGTATCTATGAGTATACCTTCAACATCGGCGGCTCGACCAAGACGGTGGAGGAGCTCATCCTTGAATCCGGCCATGCCCACCCCGAAAAGTGCAAGGTTCCCGGCTGCGAGGAGTTCATTATGGTTCCCCATAGCTGGGGCTACTGGAATGTGGTCAAAAACCCCGATACCGAGGGCGATAAAGGCGGCATGGAAGCTGAATGCAGCGTCTGCGAATACAAAGAGACGAAAGAAATTGACGGCGATTGGACAAAGGACACCGCTCTTGTGACGGTGAAAAATGGCCGGGCAACCCGTATGATCGTCAAGCCCGGCGACAAGATCAAGCTTTATCCCGAGGAGAGAACCGGTCAGAAAGCCATCGGCTGGAAGGTGGAATATCTCCGCGAATACAATGAGTGTGACATCATCAGCGGTACGGGATTACCTGTTTCTAAAAATTGGAATGCCGACGAGGCGAAGACCATGTTCAAGCTGGTGACCAACGGCTCCGCCCTTGAGTGGGGCTGCACGATCCCAGAGTTCAGCGCCATGGGTGCCCCCGGCGGCGGCAGATTCTTCTTTGAACCTGTCTATGCAGGCTGTGACCACAGCGGCGGCACAACGCTGCTCAATGCGAAGGAGCAGGTCTGCGACCGTAAGGGCTACACCGGCGACACCGCCTGCGCAGACTGCGGCCATGTCATCAGTGCCGGTTCGGATATCTACCCACCTGCAAACGCCGGCCATACCGGTCCACTGCAGCCGCTGTACTACTACGGCACGGCCAACTCAGCCACCACAGACGCGAGCCATGGCGGCAAACGCTATAACGCCAAATCGGGAGACTGCCGACACCGCGCCTATGAGGGCGACTACCGCTGCACGGCTTGCGGCGGCACCGTAAAGGGCGAGACCGGCGACTTCAGGCATAGCGGTCCCCTTGAACTGCGGGATGTAAGAACGGCGACCTGTACAGAGAGGGGCTATTCCGGCAACCAGTACTGCTCAGCGTGCGACAGGATCGCGCAAAAGGGCGTCTCTACCCCGTCCCTCCACGAAATTGCCGATAACTGCAAGCTGATCAATGAGGTTAAGCCTGGATGCACCACCTCAGGCTATAGCGGCGACCAGCAGTGCACAGCCGGCTGCGGACAGATTATCCGCTACGGTCATGTAGTTAATAAGCTCAGCCACGACTGGGACGGCGGCAAACCCGCAAAACAGGGCAAGAGCGAAGGAATTCTCTACACCTGCCAGCGCGCCGACTGCGGCGAGACAAGGTTCGTCAAAAGCTCCGCCGCGACCGAGTTCACGGTCACGGTCATCAAGGGCACGGCCTCCGTTGACGCAGGGACACTCATCACGGACAAGATCGCGCAGAACACCGTTGTAACCGTTACGGCGGACGCACCGGAGGCAGGCAAGGTCTTTGACAAGTGGGTCGTGCTGGAGGGCAATGTCACTCTGGCAGACGCCACCAAGGCGACTACCACCTTCACCATGCCCGGCAATGATGTGAAGCTCGAGGCCACCTATAAGGATGCGCCTCCAAGCCATACCCACAGCTACGGAACCGAGTGGAAGTATGACGACACCGATCACTGGCATGAGTGCGAGTGCGGCGATAAGGCCAATATTGCGGCTCACAGCGCCAGCGAGTGGATCGTTGACACGGCAGCTACCGAAACCGCCGACGGCACTAAGCATAAGGAATGCACCGTCTGCAAGAAGGTGCTTGAAACCGCAACGATCCCCGCAACAGGCAGCAATCATACCCACAGCTACGGTACAGAGTGGAAGTATGACGGCACCAATCACTGGCACGAGTGCGAGTGCGGCGATAAGGCCGACACGGCAGCACACAGCTTCCAGTGGGTGATCGACAAGGCCGCTACCA
>OLSL01000610.1_pt1 | contig 38418 bp, 36 predicted proteins | sample 1672511 | NCBI WGS metagenome assembly OLSL01 (sample SAMEA3136694, study PRJEB25190) | human gut metagenome | biome: human gut; feature: human-associated habitat; material: faeces | place: Austria | collected 2013
AAAATATGTTAGATATAATTCTTACTATTCTTGATATAAATATGATTATCCCAAAATAATATGTTGTATTTGTAATATCAAAAAAAGTTTTCAAATTATCCTGTATAAATAACTCTGTATTACTAAATCCTAAAGCTATGCATGCTCTTATTATTCCAAAAAATAAAATAATATTAAATATTATTTTATCTCTTGGCATATTCTTACCAAAACCACTTCTCTCTTTAATCTCTTCTGTACTTAATATTTTTACATCATTTATAAATAATGACATTACAGAAATTATTATACAAGAACCAGCACAAAAAAACATAGGAAGGTAGTGATTTAAATTAAATAAATAACTTGCTAATAATGCTATTATTGCCGTTAAAACTGAATACAGCAAAAATGATTTGTTCTTATATTTAATATATTCATTATCTTTATTTAAAAATTTTAAATTATTACGAAGTATTATATTTATCATATCATTAAAAACAAAAGCAATTGACTCTAATATAAATCCCAACATTATTATTTCCAAAAGTAATACATAATACTGATATTAATAACATAAATGCGCCTATGCGTACAGAATATGTGTTACCAATTTTCTTCATGATCTTTAGAATAAATGGTTGAGATATTATGCTTATCACTGTTGAAATGGTCCCAAGCATTGTTATTTGTGATAAACTTAAATTTTTAGCTATTGTAAAAAATAATGTACTTATCTGAGTATAAAATAACAATCCATATACCAAGGAAGTATTTTTAATACTTTTTTTGATTTATTTATTTTATCCATTTGTATACCTCATCTACTTAATTTATATAAATTTGACTTTCTTTTTAATTATTTTAATAATATCATATCACATCTGTCTTTTGCAATAACACAAAAAAATCAACTATTACTAGTTGACTTAATCATTAACGTCACATTGGTGCGACAATTTTACTTAATGGAGCGAATAAACAATAAGTTACGAACCAAGTTCTCTTTCTAAAAATATTATATATATATTGTTATTAAATTTCAATAGGCATATGGAAAAAACTGAATTTATATAGTATAATTTTTATAGTTTAAAATTAGTAAAAGTTCGGAGGATATACATGAAGATAGGAATAGATATAGACAATGTAATATCAAATTTTAATGATACTTTATTAACTGAGTATTTATTACATGACAAAGAATTAAGAAATTCGGGTATTATAAATAAAAACGCTGATTACATTAGAAAAGGAATGTTTGATTGGAATGAGGATGAAGAAACCAATTTTTACAAAAATAATATAGAAAGAATAGCAAAAAAATTAGGCGTTATTGAAGGTGCTAAAGAATACATAGATAAGCTTCATGATGATGGTCATATTATTTGTATTATCACAGGAAGAGATAATGGAGAATATACAGAGCCATATAATATGACAAAAAAGTGGCTTGAAGATAATAATATTTATTATGATAACTTGATTTTAACAGATGCCTATGATAAAAGCGCTAAAACTAAGCAATGTTTAGAGCATAATATTGATATTATGATTGATGATTCTGTTCGTATATGTAGTGATTGTATTGAAAATGGAATAACAACAATTTTAATGGATACACCTTATAACAAATATTCTAATATACAAAGAGTTAAAAGTTGGAAAGAATTTTATAGATATGTCTCAAATCATAAAAAAGATAAAATTAATTTAATATTAGATACCGATACGTATAATGAATGTGATGATCAATTTGCATTATCATATTTAATAAAATCAAAAAACGTATTTAATATTGAAGCAATTACAGTTGCTCCCTATTCTCATAAAGCAAGAAATGTATCAGTTAAAGATGGACAAGAATTAAGTTATAATGAAATTTTAAAAATATGCAATTGGTTAAATTTTGAAACGAATAATAGAGTATTTAATGGTTCAATGGATTACATTCAAAATGGTTATGATGAAACAAATGATGCTGTAAATAAAATTATAGAAATTGCTTTAAAAAATAATAAAACTTATATATTAGGAATTGGTGCTATTACTAATATTGCTTTAGCAATAAAAAAAGAACCAAAAATAGTAAAAAAAATAGAAATTATTTGGTTAGGTGGCAATGAACTAGGCTACAACGATAACCTTGAATATAATTTTAGACAAGATGTTGAAGCAGTAAAAATAGTATTTGAATCAAAAGTGAAGTTAACTATACTTCCTTGTAAAAATATTATTTCAGAATTAAGAATTGATATTAATACCTTAAAAAAATATTTAGAAAACAAATCAGAATTATGTAATTACTTAATTGAAAGATTTTATAATGATGGATATCATGGAATACAAGAATCAAGAGTAATATGGGATATATCGGTAATAGCTTATATGATAAATAAAAAATGGTTTAAAACGAAACAAATAAGTTGTCCGAATGTAAGAGAAAATACTTCTTATGAAGTAACGAACAATAAACATAATATTACTTTTGTTACTAAATTAAATAGAAATAAAATATATGAAGATTTATTTAATAAGTTAGGAGAATAAAGATGAAATTAACAAGTGAAGAAGCAAGAACATTATTAGAAATAGAAAGAAGAAACTCAAAAGATGATAGATGGATTGAACATTGCATATCTGTAGGTGATAGTGCCGGAAGGATTGCTAAAGCATTAAGTGAAAACGGAATTAATGTGGACATCAATAAAACAATTACTCTAGGATATTTACATGATATTGGTAAGTATAATGGAGAGTCACATGGACATGTTATGAGAGGATATGAATACTTAAAAAATAAAGGATATGATGATGAATATGCTAATATATGTTTAACTCATTCATATTTAAATAATGATGTAGTGTGTACTGCTGGAGGAGTTCCAAATCCAAATGATAATCCTTTCCTAACAAAATTTATAAAAAATCATGAATATACTATAGAAGAAAAAATAATAAATTTATGTGATTTGATGTGTCCACAAGGAAACAAAGTATTTACAATTGATAAAAGGTTGATTGATATAATGATTAGACGAGGTACATATTCTAACACTCAATATCATATTAAAGAAACATATAAATTAAAAGAATATTTTGATAATTTATTAGGATATAATTTGTACGACTTGTTTCCAGAAATAAAAGAAAATTTATAAAAAGAATTGGGAATTTACCATATACGAATTTATTTGTGCGGGAGTAAAAATTCAGTGCTTGCTAGCTAGACATAAATTTCACTCCCATATTCAAAAGAATACAAAAAGAGGATTAAATTTTTATAATTTTCCTCTTTTTTGATATTATTTATTATAAAAAAACTTACGAACTTTGCAGTCCGTAAGTTTTTTTCAAATGGAGCCAATAAGCAGAATCGAACTGCTGACCTACGGGTTACGAATCCGTTGCTCTACCAACTGAGCTATATTGGCATTTTATCGACTTTCTTATTGTACCATATATTTTTGTTTTTTTCTATCTTTTTATTAAATTTCGCAATTTATTTTAAAAAAAAGAACTAATCATATTATTTTTAATATGTTAGCTCTTTTTCTTTATATTTTATTAAAAGTGTTTACCTCTTCTTTTCTTTAAAGTTTCATCGTCATCATTTGCATAAAAGTCATCTATTCTTTTCTTTCTATCTTGATCTTCATAAACATCTTCTACTTCTGCTTTATTATCTTCTTTCTCCTCTACAGTTTCTTTATTTTTTCTTAGAGACTTTGGTAGATCTTCATCTTCTAATTTTGGCAAATCATTTATTTCTATATTTCCATCTTTTTTTCTACGTTTTGAAATAAATATTATAATTGCAATTATTAAAGCTCCTACTAAAACTCCTATTCCTATATATTTAAATAAATCATTTTCGCTTGTTTTATTTGTTTGAGTATCTTGTGCTGCAGATACATTAACTTTAATTTGATAAGTTGCTGTTTCACTGCCATCTTTTGATTTTAATAGTATTGTAATTGTATTTTCTCCTGCTTTCAATTGTGTGTTTCCTAAAATTTCAACATTCGCCTTTTCTTTATTTGGTGTAGCTGTAATATTTAATTCAGAAACATTATTATCATCTAACGTAATTGTATATTCATATATATTACTATCAAATTCTGGTTGTAGTGGCATTCCCCCAACTAAAAGTTCTTTTAGTTTTAATTGTTCTTGTTTTTCTTTCGTAACAATAATTTTATATGTTCTTACTGTTTCGTCTTCTGCTGTTACCTTGATTGATATTGTGTTCGTACCAACTTTTAGGCTTTTGTTTCCAGATATAGATACCTTAGCTTTAGAATCTTCTGCAACAGCTTCTACTTTTATTGTATCAATATCTGATCCAACAGTCATAGTATATTCAGTTGTACTTGCAACAAAGTCAGAGTCAAGACTTGATGGACTTACCTTCAATGATTTTAAATTTTTATTATTTGATTTTTCTTCATCTTTTTTATCATCTTGCTTAACTTCTGGTTTTGTTGTCGTTAAAAGGTCTGTACTAACATATGCAGTTTGGCCATTATATGTTACTTTACTCCATCCATTACTTCCTATTCCTGTTCTCTTTACGCTGTCTCCTTGTTTTAGACTTCCAATAATACTACTACTTGTGCTATAACTTGATCTAACATTTGCCTCACTTGTTGCATATACTGTTTGATTTACACTCGAAAAACTTGGTGCTGTTGTGTTATTTCCTTTGTTGTTTCCTGTTCCTGATGAATTATTATTAGTATTAGTAGTAGTTTGCTTAGCTTTTACTGTAACAGAAATAGACTTTGACCCCTCTACTTCATTTTCATCTGTATCTCCAACATTATTAGCAGTAATTGTTATCGTTGCTGTTCCTTGTTTAACCGCTGTTAATGTTATACTTTCACTTCCGGTTACCCATACGGATGAGCTACTAACTTTTACTATACTTGAATCTGATGAACTTATTAAAAATCTTCCTTCACAATTTGTAGCTGTAATTGAAAAAGTAGATGTTCCTCCTTCTGTTAAACTTACTGATGACTTTGATATTGAAAAAGAACCCTTTGCAGCTAAAGTTTGTACTGATAACATCAGCATAAAGATTATTAATAATATTAATATACTAACTATTTTATTTTTTTTCATTCTTTTAAAAATTCCTCCTTATATGTGTTATATATCAATTTTTGATGTTCCCATTATATAGTTTTTAATTTTCATGTAATCCGTTGCTTTTACTTGTCCGTCCTTATTTACATCTGCAGCTTGCTTTTGAGCTTCTGTTAATTTCGTAGTCCCCATTATTGCATTTTTTATTCTCATATAATCTGTTGCTTTAATTTGTCCATCTCCATTTACATCGCCTTTTTTTACAACTGTATATGTTGAACCGTTTGCCTTAATTGTATAACCCGTTCCTATATTTCCAGATGTAATTTCTTTTCCGTTGCTATCTCTTATAACCGTATCTTTTACTGTTGCTTTTATATTTTCTACTGATATTTTTGGCTCACACACAACGTTCATTCCGCTTGTTTTGAAACCTGTTCCTTTAATCTCAACATTTGAACCAGTTACAGTTACTATGTAGTCTTCATTTGCCTCTCCTCTTGCAACATAACCTTCTATTCCGTCATCTGTAATTACTTTATCCCAAATATATCCGTTAACTTCTTGTACTTGTTTTTGTGTTCGTGTCAAATAATCTCCTCTTTCAACATACTTAAATACTTTTTTATCAGTTCCTGGGCTCTCTCTTACAGCTAGACTACTTGTTACTACTTTAACTATTTCTTTTCCATCAGAAGATGAATTATTGTTTGATGATTCTTGTAAATATCTAGCCACAATATATCCTTGTCTTCCGTCTGATAAGTATATTCTAGTCCAATCTTCTCCATTTATATTTTTATATTTTCCTTTTTCCATTATTGTAACACTTTGACCAACTGTTAATGTTGTTATTACCGTTGTACCACTTGTTCCAGGTCCATTTCTAACATTACCTGGTTCTATTGCAACTGCTCTAACATTACAATTTGTAATATCATCTAGTAATTTAATTCCACTTGATATTATATATCCCTTTGTTCCATTATCTAGAACAATCTTATCCCAATAATATCCATTTGTTTTAGTATTACCTATTTCAATTCTTAAAACTTTATCATTTCTATTTAAAGTTGCAATTTTACTTGAAGTAGTATTCTTTGATGATCTAACAACTATATTATCTGACGTAACTTGTATATTTTGTGTAACAACTGATTGTGTTCCTGGTTGCTCACACTTTGTACTTGGCATATTTTTATATACAGGTATGATAAAATTAAATGACTGACTTAGTTTTGAATCAATACTTCTATATGTACTTAATATTGTACTTCCTTCATTTTTAGCTGCTGCAACATTTTGCATGTATTGATGCCAATATAATGATCCGTCACTATTATCAACATCAAATTTCTGTAAATATAGAGTTGATTGTCCATCATTAATGTATTCATCTGCAACGAATTTTGCTCCACCTTTTATTGACTTTTCGGGGTCTGTCCATCCTTCACTTTTAGCATGATTTAATGCATTCTTTATAATTGTACTGCTTCCTGATCCATAAGCATTAATATTAAAGAAATTGTAATATCCATTATATCCTGTATATGTTCCTGTTGCTGTAGAAGATGCACTCTTTCCTGGTCCTTGTTCTTGTCTTATTCTTGCTGCCAAATGATATGCACTTATTTTATTTTCTTTTGCAGCATCATAAATTACCTGGGCATAAGATTTATTTATTGTTGCTGTTTTTCCACTAGTTGTTCTGTACGTTATTTTACTTCCTTGCATATATTTACAATCTGATAATATTTTATTTATTCCATCTATTGTATATACCCCATCTACCCATTTTAAATTTTCAAATTGAAAAATATAATCTTCATAAAGAGAATTTCTTGGATCCATATAGTATGATACAGTTGCTTCTGATGCACATTTCCAACTTCCGTTGTCATATTTGTCATCAGCACATTTAGAGCATATCCATTCTCCCGTTTTTCCACCATCTATTAAGTTTCTACCATGAACCGCTGTGGTTTCATTTTTTATTACTTGGTTCCAATCAAGTCCTGTATATAGTATGGTGAAAGTCCAATTTGGATGTGCTTTTTTTAAATTATCAATTAAAGGCGAATAACCTGGGTATGTATTTGAATCTAAAGATGAACTATTTACATATTTTTCCGTATATTGTGCTGCTTGCACATGAGTATAAGTTAAACAGAATAAAAAAGTAATTATGACAAATATATATATAAATTTTATTAATATTCTTTTAAAATGTAATAAAATGTTGTTTAATAACATTTTCTTACCTCCTCATTTGTTTTTGTATATTATTGTACAAATAAAGTATATCATTAATGTGATTTTGCGTCAATAAAATTCGACATTTTTTCTGACCATTTCTCCCTATTTAGTCAAAAAATTATAGTGACATTTTTTTTATTTTATGATACAATATTTTACAAAGTTCTTTTGAATGAATGGAATAATATTTTACTTAGGAGTGATATTTATGTCAAAAATATTTGATGAATTAATGGAAAGAGGATATATCGAACAAATTACACATGAAGAATTAAAAGATACTTTAAACAACGAACATATCCCATTTTATATTGGTTTTGACCCTACTGCTGATAGCCTTCATGTTGGTCACTTTGTATCTATGATGGTAGCTTCACATATGCAAAAAGCTGGTCATAAACCTATTATTTTAATTGGTGGTGGTACAGCTACAATCGGAGATCCTTCTGGCAAGACAGATATGCGAAGAATGATGTCTAGAGATGAAATTGATCATAATGTTGAATGCTTTAAAAAACAATTATCAAAATTTTTAAGTTTCGAAGGTGAAAATGCTGCTATTATTGTAAATAACGGTGACTGGTTACTTGACTTGAATTTTGTTAATTTTATGAGAGATATTGGTTCTTTATTTTCAGTAAATAAAATGCTTGCAGCAGAATGTTATAAACAAAGAATGGAAAAAGGTTTAACTTTCTTTGAATTAGGATATATGTTAATGCAATCTTATGATTTCTTACATTTGTATGAAACATATGGTTGTAAACTAGAAATGGGTGGAAATGATCAATGGTCTAATATTTTAGGTGGCGTTGATCTAATTAGAAGAATCGGACATTCTGATTCATACGGATTAACATTTAAACTTCTTACAACTAAAGAAGGTAAAAAAATGGGTAAAACAGAAAAAGGTGCATTGTGGCTAGACGCATCAAAAACATCACCATATGAATTTTACCAATATTGGAGAAATATAGCTGACGAAGATGTGAAAAATGTTTTATGTTTACTTACATTTCTTCCAATGGATGAAATTAATCGCTTATCATCTTTAAAAGATGAAAAAATAAATGAAGCAAAAAAAATAGCTGCTTTTGAAATTACTAAACTAATTCATGGTGAAGAAGAAGCTAAAAAAGCTGAGCAAGCTGCTGAAGCATTATTTGAAGGTAATGGAAACCTAGACAGTATGCCTACTACACCAATAGAGGAAAACACATCAATTATAGATGCAATTATTAAAACAGGTATTGCGCCTTCTAAAGGTCAAGCTAGAACTTTAATAGATCAAGGTGGTATTTCTCTAAATGATATTAAAATAACAGATACTTCTTATATAATATCTTCTGATGATTTAAAAGATGGTTATGCAATACTAAAAAAAGGAAAAAAAGTTTATCATAAATTGACAAAATAAAAATTATTTGAAACTACATAAAAAAGGAAAAGATTAATAATCTCTTCCTTTTTTGTTTTGAATTTATATTACAATAAACTATGAAATAATATAAAGTTTCATTTTTTATTATTTATTTTTTTCTTCTCTATTTTTCATTAAACTAATCTCTTGTGTTAGTTTTATCATATTGTTATTTTGTTTTGTTACTACAATTGATAGATGTAACATATAAATCATTAAAAAGAATAGTCCAAATAGAAATATCATTGATGGTGCATAATATATATTTAATACTGTAGCAAGGTCATTTATTAATTTAACAGAAATTGACATTACTACAAGTCCTATACTATATAAAATCCATAAAATAGAGTATTTTAATAATAATTTTTTCTTTAATACTAAATAAATTACAAATATTAAAAATAATAAGGCAATTGCAAAAATTATGTAATATATCATTTTTTCTTCTTTCCTCCTACTATTCTTTCAATAATTAATGCTATAGATACCTTTATCATATACCATATAGCTGTAAATGGTGTTATGAATGATGACCCAAATTCTCTTTGTCTCATCTCCATAGTAACTTCCTCTATTTTATAACCTTTCAAGGTCATTGATAAATTAGTTTCAGGTTCTGGATAATCATATGGATATTCTTTTGCAAATTCTTCAATTACTTTTCTATTTACTAATCTATATCCTGAAAGTGGATCATATATTTTTTTACCAGACAAAGCCTTAATTAGCCAAGAAATAAAATCTCCTCCAATTTTTCTTAAGAAGGTTTGTTTATATCCTGTTTTCTCTATGAACCTAGACCCTATTACGATATCTGCATTATTCTTGTTTGCTATTTCTAGCATTTCTTTTATATATACTGGATTATGTTGTCCATCTCCATCTATTTGTACTGCATAATCATAATCATTTTCTAAAGCATATTTGTATCCTGTTTGTACAGCTCCACCTATTCCTAAATTGTTTACTAAATTTACAACGTTTGCTCCTGCTTCTTTTGCAATTTGAGATGTATTATCTTTTGAGCAATCATTAATTACTACTACATCACAAATTTCCAATTTTTGAATTTCTTTTACAACATTTTCTATACTTTTCTCTTCATTATACGCTGGTACTATTACTATAGCTTTCATTTTGAAACCTTCCCATCTTTTATTTATTAAAAATAACCTTCTTTTGTATTATGTAATTTACAATAAATATCACAACGTCTACTGGCATTTTTATTAGTGTTTTATTCCATCCAGACAAATTAAATATAACTGTTACTAATGCAGCTGAAATTAACATTTGAACAATAACTAACGCATAATACTTTATAAGGGTTGTTTTGTCCATTACTTTTTTATCATCACTCGAAAATACAACATTTCTATTTAACACATAATTAAAAAACGAAGAGATTACTCTTGCAAAAACTGTTGATACAAGTATTGATACATTTTGTAATATTGTGGCTAACAAATTTGAAAATAATGTAAACAGTCCCAAATCTAATAAGAATGAGCTTCCTGCTACAAATATATATTTAATAAAAACTTGTTTTTCTTTTATAAATGCTGCTATCTTACTATTTTTTATCTTATCTCCCATTTTTTCTCCTCAAATTATTTCTTCTTGAATGTAGTCTCGTATTTCTCAATTGCATCTGTAATATCACCATCAAATATTAATTTTCCCTCTTTCATAAGAAGCCCTCTATTGCAAAATTCTTTTGCAACACCTGTAGCATGAGTAACAAATAATAGTGTAACATCTTCTCTGCTAATTATTTCGTTTACTTTTTTTATACATTTGTTTTTGAATTCTTCATCTCCAACGCTTAAAGCTTCATCTACAATTAATATTTCCGGACGAATGTTTACACTTATTGAAAATCCTAATCTTGCTTTCATACCACTTGAATAAGTTCTAACAGGTTGATCAATATATTCCGAAATTCCCGCAAAATCAATTATATCTTGCTCTAATTCTCTTATTTCGCTATCCTTTAATCCTAATAATTGACCTTTTAAATAAATATTTTCTCTACCTGTAAATTCAGGATCAAAACCAGAAGTAAGCTCAAGTAAAGCGCTTACTCTTCCCTTTACTTTAATTTCTCCTTCAGTAGGAAAACATACCCCTGTTATCATTTTCAATACTGTTGATTTTCCTGCTCCATTTTTTCCAAATAAAGCTACAGCCTCTCCTCTTTTTATCTTAAAAGAAACATCATTTACAGCTCTTTTTTCTTTATATTTAATTTTTTTACAAAATGTATATAATAATCTTTTTTTATCATTTTTGAATAGCTTGTACATTTTAGTAACATGGTCAAACTCAATTACTACATCATCATTATTCATATTGTTTTTCAATCCTTTCTTCTATACTGAATTTTATTAATTCAATACATCAGGTATTTCTTTTCTTAATTTTTTGTATGCCCATAATGCCATTAATATCATAATAAACATTATAATTGCAAAAATAAATATTCTATCTGGTTGTTCCCAAAACCAAATTTTATTAATAAAGCAATTTCTATATCCTTCAACAATATATGTAACAGGATTTAGCATTAATAGTTTTTTTAACCACTCTACTTGTAAAGTATTTACATTCCATATAATTCCAGACAACCAAAAAATTGCTGTTATAAATGATTTTATTAAATTAGAAAAATCTTTGCTCATCGATGATAGCAATGATGAAAACAATGAGAATACCGTAAAGAATAAGAAGTTAGCTAAAATAAAGAATGGTAATTGTAATAAATATATATCTGGTGAGTAACCCATTATAATAAATATAACAATTGATATAACTAACAAAATAACATGAACCATAAGCTTTGATATACTAATAAATGTTGGTATTGTAGCAACCGGAAACTTCATTCTCGTTACTAAATAACTATATTTTCTTATAGAATCAGTTCCTTGTGTTAGCATATCACTCATATAGAACCATGGCATCATTCCAGCTATTAGCCATAGAAAAAATGGATATCCATTTACTGCTTTTCCTGCTCCTCTTATTCCAATTGAAAATGCAAACCAGTATACAAATATTGTAACAGCAGGTTTAATAATTGCCCAAGACCATCCAAGTGCAGCGCCTCTATATGTTTTTACTAAATCAGCCTTAGCAAGTTTTAGTATTTGCTGTCTATATGTAATATGATCTTTTATAATTTTCACCAAATTTTTCACTTACTTATTCTCCTCATTTACTATCTTACCTTTTTTAGATCCTACTTCTGGTATTTGATTAATTCCATTTTTAGCATCTTGTAGCCCTAGATCTCTTTTTATTTTAGTAGATGATATTCCTTCTGTTCTATCTAAATAAACAACTTCACAGTAATCTTGTAAATAATCAAATTTATCGCTTCCTGCCCAGTCACTTCCCATTACTACTATGTCAACATCATATTTTTTTACATCTGATATTTTTTGTTCCCAACATTCTTCTGGAATTACCAAATCCACATATCTTATAGATTCTAACATTTTTTTTCTAGTTTCATAATTATGATATGCCTTTTTTCCTTTAAGTTCATTAAAATCATCTGTTGAAAGCGCAACTATTAAATAATCTCCTAATGCTTTTGCTCTTTGTAATAGTCTAATATGTCCATAATGTAATAAATCAAATGTTCCATAAGTTAAAACTCTTTTCATTTTGTTTTCCTACCTTTCATTCTAAGTAATGTATGCAATGGCTAGAACCAATATTGCATATACTTGTAATAATACTCCTATTATTCCTATTGTTCTTGTTATTGTTTCTTCTTTATATTCATTTTTCATCTTTAATAAATTACCAATAAGCAATCCTAATAAAGGTAAGAAAGGAATATAATATCTTCCTTGAACTCCTGTTATTTTTAGATTTCCATCATCAGTCCATTGAAGATATAAACTTGTATATACAAGCATAACAATAGCTAAAATTATTAATATACTAATTACTTTTGCAAATATACTTAATCTATTTTTTATTTTTTCATCAGTTGCACTCAAAAATGCAAACATAACAAAAATTGTATAAGGCACTATAGTTATTAATGAAATACTTGACCATGTTAATCTGCCTCCAAACAAAGACACTAAGTGAGTTTGTCCATCAGAATTCATTGTATACAAAACTCTTTGTAGATATTGGATTGGATGTCTAAATATATCTATTGTTTTTGTTGTAGACGATCCAGCTGTTTTTAATTGTAGATATTGATTTGCAATTCCTAACCACGTTAAGCTACATATTACAGCAATTAACCAAACTGTAGCAACAACCACAATTTTTTGCTTTTTACTTTTAAATCTTTCTTTTGGTATTATTAATAATAGTCCAATTAATAGTAAATATACAATTTTACACAATGCAATTATAATACATAATGCTGTTAAAATAAAGATGTCTTTTTTATTTATTATCTTTTTGTTATCTGCAACAAGGTTAAGCACATATGAAATAAATAAAAAACATATTGATATAGTAATTCCATCTGCTGAAAGTGTACAAATTCCCTCTAAGACTATTGGAATATATGCACACAATAACAGTATATTCTTTCCAAATGGCATTTTCTTTATTGCAAGATATAATATTGCAATACAAACAATTGCATTAATAAGTCTTGCTGCATATGCCATAATTAATACTTTATCTGTAAATAATCTTGCAATAAAAATTCCAATTGACTGTGGTAAATATTGAATTGGTGAATACACTGCAACATTTTCCATATTTGCGATTTCTCTATTATCTGAATCTAGCTTCTTTCCAAGCTCCCCCACAACACTATTATATGTAATTTGTGACCATTTAAGATTGTTTATTCCACTTATAACAGATTTAGGTAGAATTGTTCCAACTTTTCCTTCATTTATTTCTGTTAGCAAATGCCCCTCTGATATTTCATAAGCTCTTAGCCAATGTCTTTGCTCATCATGTCCTGTAAACATTGGTATATACATTATATAAATTATACATAAGATTGGTATTGTATATAGAAATATCTTCTCAACACTTATTTTCTTTTTTATTAGCAAAAACATTGATAGAATCACAGCTACAACAGACATTCCAATAGCAGTAGCATTAAACATTAACATTTTAATGCTATTATAATAAAATTCATTAGCTCCTATACTTCCTTCTGTTTCTTTATCTCCTATAAATAATCTTCCAGATTCATGCATATTAGTTTTTGAATACTTTAATTTTATAAAATTCCCTGCATTGTTTGTACTTACATCATCTAGATCTAAAAATTGAATAGATAATTCATACTCTTTTCCTTTTGAGTTCTTTTGTCTTTCAAATTCAAACTCATATTTCAAGTCTGATCCTATAATTGAATATATTCTCTTTTGCTCTCTATCTGTGCGTACATATTCTATTGTTTCATCCTTCACAACTATATCATCTGTCACGTTTTTTAGTTTTATAACAATTTTCCCAGACTTTGTATTTTCATCATCTTGAAATAATAATGAAATTCTTTCCATGTTGTTACGCTTGGCTGTAAAAAATTGATGAATTGTATTATCTTTATCTAATTTTGCTATTGACGAATCAAATTGTTGTATTTTTTTTGAGCTAATTCCTGCACTATACACTGTATTTGTAACATATAGTTGATAATATGTTATCATTAAAATTACAGCAATAACTACAACAATAGCTATAATCCATTTCAATTGTTTTTTCATCATTCATATTCCTTTCATTCCAACTTGTTCCTTGTTAGTTTTTTAATAGTTCTTCAAATTCTTTTAAGGCTTTTTCATTAAATTCTTCTGCATCAAATTTCTTTAAATTAGTTAGTTTATTATCTTTATCATCATTCATACCATTTAATATTCCATCTTCTGAATTATCAACTAAGTATCCATATCCCTCTTCTAGAAATTCCTTTGGTCCTGGAATACTTGTACTAATTACTTTTTTACTTAATATTAATGCTTCCATAATTGTCATTGGTAAACCTTCATAATATGATGACAATACAAATGTATCACATTTACTTAATATTGGATATGGATTACTAATTGATTTAATAATAATCACATGTTGTTTCTCTGGATCTGAAATCATATCGTTTATGTTTTCAAACTCTTTTCCATATCCACCTATAATTATTAAATATGCATTTTCATCATTCTTTTTATATCTTAAAAAGGCTCTTATTAATCTATCTATTCCTTTTTCTTTTGAAAATCTAGCTATATTAATAAACTTTTTATTTTCTTTATTATTTAGGATTGATTTCAAATCTTCTAATTCTATATTGCAATATGTATCTTTATCAAATTTTATTTCTTGTTTTGCTTTTTGTTCAATCACGTCTACATTGTTAAAATTATGTGCAACACATACTTTGTTTTTATCAATCTTTGGATAATAATTAATAATTTCATCTTTAGATGTCTTTCTTACCACCGCAACTTTCTCATAGTTTTTAAGAGCATCTTTAAATGAAGAAGTATGAAAATTACTTTTTGTTCTTTCTTCTTTTTTCATATCATTATGGATATATATTATCCTCTTAGCATCCACATATTCGAACAAATTCATTATTTGTCTCTCATACCCTGTATAATGAATTACATAATCAAATTTTAATCCTGGATATATACGCTTTATCTCTCTTTTATATATTTTTTCCAATTGTTTTTTTATTACAGGCATTTTTAAATTTATATTAAAATATGCAAAATGGCAAAGCGCCTCTAGTAAAGTAACGTCCTTTCCTCCTTGAATTGGTAAGTAGACAATATCCTTAAATTCATTAATTGTTTCTTTATTAGATTCTACCTTTCCTTTATAGAAAGTTAAGATATAGTTACGTTTTTGTTTATCTACATGATTAATAAGTCCTTTAAGAGCTGTTGTTATTCCGTTCTTAGCTAGTGCTCCTCCAAATATTAAAACATTTTCTTTATCGTTTGAAAGCTCTTTTGCATCGATGATTTTTATACTCTTATCAGTTTTATTCTTAAATACATACTCACAAACCTTTTTAGCTGTTTCTTTACCATCATGTTTTGTATATTCATCTTTGAAATCATCATATTTTTCGTAACTATCAATATTATTTATTTCTTTTGCTAGATCTTGAGTATTAGTAACTATATTGAATGGTAACTTGTCATAATCTAAATACATTCCTCTATCGCGTAAATATTCTTCTTTGTCATATGCATATAATATTATTTTTCTACCTGTATTTGCGAAATCAAAAAATACACTAGAATAATCTGTTATTAAACAATCTGCTATGTTCAAAAACTCATAGGTTTCATAACCACTTGGAAAAACTTTTATTTTATTAAACAAAGAATAATCAATTAAACTACTTGTATAATTATGTAATTTAACATATATAACAGTATTATCATCTACTTTGTTCTCTAGCTCGTATAAGGTATGCATAATATAAATAAACTGCTCGTCATTTTCTTTATTAACTAAAATTCCTCTCCATGTTGGCATATAAATAGCAACTTTTTTATTCTTTAATCCTAATTTTTTTCTTATATCATTTCTCATTTTTTCATTATAGAATATTTGATTTCTAGGATATCCTGAAATAATGTGTTTACCTTTATATAGGTTGTCCAACATATAATCATTTTTCATATGTTCAAAAGTAAATTCGTTTGGATGTAATAAATAATCTGCCATCAAAAAGTTTCTTTGTGTATTTCCTAATTCGTTTGGTGCATTTTTTATATTTCTTCCCATTGCTTTAAGTGGCGTTCCATGCCATGTATTTAAATAAACTTGTCCCTCTTTTTTTATAAAATATGTTGGAAAAGTTGAATTGTTAATAAGATATTTAGCCTGTGCTAATTTCCTACAATACTGTTTTGAATGTAGTTTAATAACTTCTGTATTTTCCATTTTTTTATTAAGCAAAAATTTTCTAATATTTTTTACTTGTCCATCATCTGCCACAACGTATTTTTTAAAATTTTTATATTCTTCATTTTTGCATAATTCTTCTAATATGTAATAAACGTTTCCAGATATGCTGCTTCCATCATATGCTTGAAGTAGCACCTCATTATCATTTATTTTTAAGCTTTCAAAACATTTTGTATAGTAAAACTTTGCTCTAAAGCTCTCGCTCTCTTTACATTTTTTTAAGTTTTTATATGTTGCTCGTAATATATTCACGTTATTCCTTTCCTCCCTGTTCTCTCTGTTTATATAAAGCTCTAACCTATTATTCTTTCAACCACTCTTTTAGCTGCCTGTCCGTCATCTAAATAATTATATTTTTCATTAAACTTTTTATATTTTTCATCATATTCAAAATTATTAGTTTCCTTAATTGCTTCAATTAGCTCTTCTTCTGTTTTTGTAATCTTTCCAGGTAGTTCATCTATTTTAATATAAAATCCTCTTAAGTCATCTTTGTATTTATCCAAATCATACATATAGAAAATCATTGGTCTTTTTAAATTTGCATAATCAAAAAACACACTAGAATAATCTGTTATCAGTAGATCAGCTACAACATACAATTCATTTATATTCTCAACTTCTGAAACATTATATATAAAACCTTGGTACTTTTCAAAATCAAAAGAATTTGCAACTAAGTAATGAGCTCTAAAAAGAATAATATAATCTTCTTGTAATTTTTCTTTTAATAAATCAAATTTCACTTCTGTTTTATATGTATATCCAACCCCTGCTTGATGTTGGTCATCTCTCCATGTTGGCGCATATAGTATAATCTTTTTATCTGATGGCAAATTTAATTTTTGCTTAATCTTACTTACATCTTCTTTGTTATAATTATATAAAAAATCATTTCTAGGATATCCCTCTTCAATAATTGCATCTTCTTTGTTCACGTTTTTTAAATTCCAAGCTGTTGTAAATTTTTCAGTTGCAAATTTAGATGGTGATAACAAATATTTGAATTTTTTTGCATCGATCTTATATTTGTTATGAATTTCTTCTTCAGAATTCATTGCATTGTTTGTTCCCTTTAAGTCATATCCTAATTTTTTCAAAGGAGTTCCGTGCCAACATTGTACATATATTTGATCTTTCTTTGGATACAAATGATCTTCTACCCTATAGTTAAAAATCCAATATTTAGCTTTAGCTAAATATTTCTCATATTTTTTTCCACCATATTTAATAACTTTTGTATTAGCATTTTTTTCTAAATATAAATGCTCTTCAGGTTCTTTAAATGCCCATATATACTTAAAGTTCTTGTATTTTTCACAAGATAACATATATTCATAAATTGCTCTTGGACTGCATGTATATGATTTACCTTTAAATGCAAAAAACATAGCTGTTTTTTCGTCTGTTTTTATTCCTAATGTATTAATCTTAAAAACTAATAATCTTTTTATATATATAATTTTTCTAGCAAATTTTCTAAATAATACATTCTTTTTACTGATATTTATTAACTTAACTTTTAACGTATTATTTTTTTCTTTCATGTTCTTCCTCCATACAATTTAAAATACATTTAACTATTCTTTCTGTATTATGAATATCGTTTGTTTCTACATACTTATCCTTAAATTTCTTTGCTTCTTCATAATTATATTTTTCTTGTTGTATTGAACTTATTAAATCATTAATATTATAAAATGTATTCTCTGGCATTTCTTTTTTTACGTTTATATTTAGTCCTCTATTTTCTTTATATTCATCTATATCATATAAATAAAAATACAATTTTTTATCTAACACACTAGCTTCAAAAGCAACTGCTGAATAATCAGTAATCACATAATCCGCAACCTTTAGTAATTCAAATGTTTTATATTTGCTTTTTATAGTGTATTCATTACTAACTTTTGTGTCATCAAGAGGATGCAATCTTATTATTAAATTATATTTGTTTTTATCAACTGCATTGATCATATCATATATATGTGTATTCTTATTTTTTCTAAATGTCGGAACATACAAAATGTTTTTCTTCTCTTTTAATATTGGATATGCATTTAATAGTTCCTCAACTTTTAAGTTAATTTTATTATCTTTTCCTAATAAATAATCTATTCTTGGCATTCCCAAAGTTAATATTTGTTTTTCATCTATTCCAAAGCCTTGAGCAAAGAATTTTTTTGTTGCATTGCTTGTACACATAACATAAGTATAATTTTCATGCATTTTCATTATATTAGCAATAATTGTTTTACTTCCTTCTTGTTTGTCTAATGCTTGTTTTCCAAACTGCTTAATTGCTCCCATAGCATGCCATATTTGAATAATAATTAGTTGTTTTTTATGTTTTAAACTACTAATTGGGATTGAATATCCATCCACAACACAAACTTTTGAAGTTGCAATATGATACAAACATTTTATAATATAAAAACAATAGCCTATCCTTTCACCTAATTTTTTTGGAATTTTTTTACAAAAAACTACTATTTTAATATTTTCTTGTTTTTTTAGTTCATCTAATAACATATCAAAATCAACATTTATTTCATTTGACTGTCTACTTAATAAAGTAACTTTATTTTTTTGTATCGGAAAAATTTTTATGAAAAAATATATAAAACTCATTCCTAATTTTACTATATAAAGAATACAACTCAATAAAAAAACTTTCATTTTCATTTCCTTTTGCACAAAAAATATTACATACTATAATTTGTATAATATTATCATTAATCGACTTTTATTGCAAGTTTTTTGCCCTATTTGCCCTGTTTTTCTTTTTTTGTTTGCATATGATAAGATATTTCTTCCACTATAGCTGTTGGCGTGATCTCAGATAGTATTCTCGCAATTTTTACAAGTGTTCCAGGAACAATAATTAACTTTCCTTTTTTCATTTTTCTTATTGCATATTTAGCAACATACTGACTAGTTAACCCTGGTATATTAAACTTTACATCTGCAACATTATTAAAATTAGTATCTACTGGTCCTGGACAAAGTAAACTTAATTTTACGTTTGATTTAGATTTTTTTATTTCTTTATTTATCGCTCTGGTAAGCGAAACTACATAATTTTTTGATGCATAATAAGTTGCCATTAAAGGTCCTGGCATAAAACCCGCAATTGAGGCCACGTTTAATATATGACCTTTATCAATTTTTATCATTTCTTTCAAATATAGTTTAGTAAGAATATGAACCGCTATAATGTTAGTATTTATCATATTAATCTCTGTTTCTATATTTGTTTTACAAAATTTTCCAAATAAACCAAACCCAGCATTATTTATTAATATATCCACTTTTGGTACATTTTGATATAATTTATAGCAATTTTCTTTTATTGATAAATCTAATGCATAATACTCTATTTTTATTTTAGGGTATTCTTGGTTTAATTCTAATTTAACTTTATTTAATCCTTCTTTATTTCTTGCAACTAACACTAGATCATACCCTAAACTTGCTAGTTCTCTTGACATATCCCTTCCTATCCCTGAGGATGCTCCTGTAATTAATGCTAACATATACTCACTCCTTTTAGTTTTATTATTTTCTCCATTTGCTTCATATTATACACAATTTTTTAGCATAAGAAAAGAGAAATGCTAAAAGCATTTCCCATTCCGCCATTTTGATACTTTTTTATGCAGCCTTTGAAATGAAGGTCATTCCCATATTATGGTCGAACATGTAATCTTTATCGATCAAATATTCCACCGCTTCCTTGCTGAGATTTCCCTTTATGGCAATATCTGTTACCACAAAGTTTTCTTCTTCCTCTTCAAATTCTTCCACAACCTGCATTACCTCTGCTAAGCTTATTATGGTATCATTATCTTTCATGACTTTTTCCTCCTTGATGTCATGTCATTTTGAATAGAGATTTAATTTTTTCTATTCAAGCTGTCTTGTTTTTTTAAATACCAGTTTGGTATAGATATATTATACCTCTTAATTAGAATTATGTCAATTTTACCAATTTTATAAACTGTTAATCCATGTATCAACTTCATCTGGTGACGTTACTAATTGACCTTCATTGTAATCTTCAGTAAAGACAATATTCATACCTTTTTCAACTTTTGAATTTGGACATAGTTTTTCTATTTCAGGGGTCTTTTTTAAACTTTCATTATTTTATTCCTCATCTACAACTGTTTGATAGTTTGTAGAATATGGTTTTACTGGCTTTATCTCTAAAATATCACATCCCAAATTTTTTTGAATATTTTCAGCAATCATCTTTGTATGTCCTGTATACGAATAATAAACAATTAATTTTTTACTGTTTTCCATTTCTATCTTCATTAAAATTTTTATTTAGTATCACTTACAAAATTTTAGTTTTTTTCTAAGATTAGGTATATCACTTTGAGTTAACTCAAAGTCAATACTTTTTTAATTATTAATATTATATAATGGAAATATTTCATTTTCTATATACTTTACTAACTCTACGTTATTCTCTTTCATAATTACCCCTATTGTATTGTTTTTCTATCTTTCCATTTTCCTTTATATATCTATAAATTTCTCCCCAATTATTAACTTCCTTAATATACTCGTTTTCTTCCATTTTCATTAAGTTTGTATCTCTAAAATACAATGTTTTTACTCCATGATCTGCTAATCTTTTTATAATCTTCCAATCATCATCAATCATAATATCTACTTTTTCATTTTTACAAATTTCTAATTTATCGTCAACTTTCCAATAATACTTATCAAACTTAATATTGTTTTCTTCTAATAATCTTATTGCATCATCTTTCATTTCTTTTACAAAACCACCCCTTGCAGTAATAACTACAAATTCATGGCCTTGTTCTTTTAACAAATTGTATACGCCTATAAACCCTGACATTAGATTGCTTTCTTTTGATATAGTTAAAAAATATTTTTCAATAAATTCTTTTTCTTGCTCATTTGTCCAATTATATCTAGCTTGAAATTTTGGTTCTTCTTTATTAATTAAATTGTGTCCTCTTAAAAAATCTATGTCAAATATTTCTTCATAAGTTCTAAATGTTGTTTCGCTATCTATAACTACTCCATCTAAGTCTATTCCTATTTTCATAATTACGATTTTTACTCCTTTACATTTATATTATTTTTAACTTTCAAAGTAAAATGCTAATTTTGAATTATCTTGTTATATCTTTAATTTTATCTTTATAATATTGCATAACTTCTGAGCTTCTAGAAAAAACTCTTAAGTTTTCCAACTCCATTAATCTTTTTTTATTTCAAATTCTTCAGAAATAGGATTATAAAATAATGTTCCTTTATCAGAAAAATGAACTGTTTCTTCTGTTTCTTTTTCTCCAAATATACTTCCTACTACAACAGCTCTAACACCATATTTTTGAATTACTTCTTTATATAATTCTATATCTTGCTTAGTTATTCCTTTTAATACTGGTTTCATGTATAATGCCGTAGGTATATTCAGTACTCTGGAAATCTCAAATGTATTAAACCTTTTACTAGGTGAATCTGTTCCCATTTCAATAGCATCCCATTTGCTTATTGTAGCCGAGCTAACAAATACTACTAATTGCCCTAAATATTGAATTAAACTTTCAAATTCTTTTGCTTCTTCTATACTAATTTCTTTTTTAGTAGACAATTGAATTTGATTTCCTCTTTGCAAAAAATATTTTATCAACTTTATTGTTTCTGGTTTGTTATTATCATCCCAACATTCTGAAAAACAGCCTAGGGTTATTAATGTATTTCTTGAAATTCCAGTTTTCTCTATTTCTTCAATTAATTCTTCTGCTTTTCTTACCTCTCCAACTATACTACTATTATCATATCCCATTTTACCCAAATAGCAATATGAACACTTTCCGGTACATCCTAGACAGGTATTTACAAATATTCATTTATTATCTTTTGAATATAAATAACCTGTATCTATCATTTTTTACCATTCCATTCATCAAAAAATTCCTGCAAAAAATCTTCTAAATATTCGTGTCTTTCCTGTGCTATTATTTTTGCGGTATCTGTATTCATTAAATCTTTTATCTTTAATAACTTATCATAAAAATGACTAATTGATGTCTTAGATCCTTTTTGCTTATACTCTTCCTCATTGACTAACTCATTATTATTAGAATCATATATAAGTTTTCCTTTTTTCCCTCCATAAGCAAATGTTCTTGCAATTCCAATTGCACCAATAGCATCTAATCGATCTGCATCTTGTGCTACCTTTCCTTCTATTGAAAGTTCTTTTTGCTCAGTAATATTAGCACTAAATCCCAAATTAGCACAACTGTATATTATATTTTCAATATCATTTTTAGAAATATAATTATATATTTGTAATTCTTTTAATGTTTCTTCTAATTTTTCCTCTATATTTCCATTATAAAATTTATGATCATATAAATCATGCATTAAAACAATTATTGCTATTATAAATTCATCTGCATTTTCTTTTTTATTAATTAACATCGCATTATTATAAACTCTTTGAATATGCCACCAATCATGGCCTGTAGAATCGTTATAGCATTTATTCTCAACATATTCTTTTACTATCCTTATTATTTCTTCTTTATTCATTTTTTTATTCCTCTATCAATTATCGGTTTATATTATATCATAAAATGCTTTATTTATCAACGAATATGCCACTTTTCGCGAAACCATTTCCCTTACATTTGCTTAATTACCACTTTTATATTATTCTTCAAATTTTTCTATTTTAGTTATGTTTAATCCCATTATAAGTATAGACAATGTCAATAAAACCATAACAATACTTAACACTAATTGACTACCTGTTAATCCTGCTAACAACAACATTGTATATCCCATTACTCTGCCCATATTTAATATACCTTCTCTTAATGCAAAAAATTCACACTGATTGTTTTTATCTACTATATAACTATCTGATATATTAAATAGCCTTATTTCCCTTGTTAATGTAAGCAATGATGTAAATATTACATAACATATATTATAAATAATAATAGTTATATTGTTTCTCCATATTAATAATATAAAAACTGCTATAACAGGTAAAATACTAGAAACAATTATTAATCCTTTGTCATCTCTCTTTTTATATATTTTTCCATATAGATGTACACAAATCATTGATAATACTGTAGTAATTGAAGTTATTATTCCTAAATTCATATCTGTTTTAAATGAATTTAAAATAAGTATCGTCATTAAAATCTCAATAGCTCCATCACTTACATTCATACCAATAAAAAATTCAACTATTGATGTTCTTCTTATTTGCTTATTACTTTTTAATTTATTTAATGTTTGTTTTGCATTAAATTTAGATAAATTGGTTTCATTGTCAGGTGATAGCATAAAAGAAAGTATTATTTGTATAATTGATATTACTAGTATTATAATACCAGTTAACTCATAATTAGTTACTGTTATAATAGATCCTAATATAATAGGACATAAAACCCCAATAATCGATGATATAATCTTAGATTTTACCGTATATTCAGTTCTTCTTTCGTTATCAATTTTATTAATTACAAATAAATTATAGGAAAACCAATATGCACTAGATGATATGCCATACAAAAGTGATATTAGTCCTAAATGTTCTATAATTTTTTCTTTAAGAATTATGATTATCATTATATATACAAAGTTTAATATAACTCCAATTCTAAACATACCTACCCTAAATTTATTTTTTATTATACTTGCAACAATAAATGTTCCAATTCCAAGTAATGTATACGAAAAAATATAATATATAGATAAATCTGTTATACTTTCTTGTGATTTTTTTATAAAGTATGCTGTTAAAAATGGTCCTAAAAATAATATCATAACTTTTTTCATTGCATTTATTGCTATTATTATATTTTCCTCTATTTTTTTATTTTTCATAAATTTCTCCTACATTAATTGGATTGCTTATTCCGTTTATTACATTGTATTTCTACTTTTGTATATCATCCATCAATATTTCTCCTTTGCCGTTTTCATTCGTAAATATTGTATCGTTTACGAATGAAAACGGCAAGTATTTCTTATAAATTTTTTTGCTTTTTCCATTTTATAAAATTTATAGCACGGATTTATTAAATTTCCGTGCCATAAATCTAACTTTCAAAGTAAAATGCTAATCTTGAATTATCTCTAATATATTTTTCCTCAAAATTATTATTTGTAAAATTTTTTATAGTTTTCCTCCAAAATTTTTGGGCTCTTTCATTTTTCACTAATGTTCTAACTTCCCATTTTCCCTTATATATCTGAAACATTTTATTTGCCATAAATGTACCTGCTCCCATTTTTCTATACTTGTTAAGAATAAAAAATTCAGCTATTTCGTTCATTTTTTCTTCATTAAATCTCTGTAAAACAAAACCTGCTAATTCATTATCACATTTTAATATATATGGATGTCTATTTTCATCTTGCCAATATCTTTCAACATATTTATTCATTACATATAATCCAGAATCTAACATTGTAAAAGTTGCAGTCTCATCTTCAAAAAAACTTAATTCATATGTATATAACTGCATCAAATTATATATTATACTTTTTTCTTTTTCTTCGACTTTTATCAAATTAAACTCCATTCTCTTTTCCCCTTTTATTTCAAAATTTTCTGTATAACACTAATTATTAGCTCATATTTTTTTATTGTAGTTCATCTATTGGGATTAATACTATTTTTCAATTTCACTTTCATATGTATCTTTATATTGTTCAAATTTAGCTTTTGCTCTTGGTAGTCCTGCATTAACTGCCATCTTTAAATAATATTCCGATAGTTTTAAGTTTTTCTTTGTTCCAACACCATTATAATAGAAATTAGCTCCTAAATCATAAATTGCTGGAAGATGTCCTTGCATTGCACAGTCATGTATTAATTCAAATGCTTTATTTTCATCTCTTTCAACATTTCCAAATCCAAAATAGTAATACGCACCTAAACAAAATTTAGAAAATGCTTGTCTTCTCGGGCTTTCTTGTTCTTCATTTATAAGCTTTAATAGTGATTCATAAGCCTCCATATGTATCTGTTTTGCTTTCTCTTTATCTTGTTCTACTCCATCCCCAAAATAATAACAAGCACCAACTCCATAAGCACAACGAGGATCTCCTAATTCTTTTCCTTTTTCATACCAGTACATCGCCTTTTCAAAACTTTGCTCTGCTCCATTTTCTTCACTGTCATAACTTCTGCCTAAAATGTAACATGCAAATTTATCACCATCTTCTGCTTTTCTTTTTACATCATCCAAATTAAATATTATTGGTTTAATAGAATTATTCATTTTCGACTTCTCCTAATTTTTTTAACAAAATATATCTTTTAATATTTTCATCTTTTTGATACCAAGTCTGTTCTTCATATCCTAAATCATTTAAATTCCTTAAACTATAAACATTCCCCAAAGTTACTTCTGCAATAATATTTTCAATTCCTTTTTCTCTAGCCATCTTCTCAAGATGTTTTACTAATATTTTTTGTAGTCCATAACCTCTATATTCTGGTAATACAATAACACCATCTATGTCAGCACAACTTCCTTCTAAATTCGGAATCATTTGTTTTAATTCTTTCATTCTGTTTGAAACTGATAAGAATATCCATGCAATCATTTTATCATCCAAAAAAGCGCCATATATTTCTCCATCATTTATAGGGTCATTAACTATTCTTAAATATGTTTCTTTTTTGAAAGGTAAAAAGTATCCTTTTTCTTTTTCTTTAAAATTATCTATTACAATATTTTGAATATTGTATATTGAATCCACATCATCAACAGTACATTTTCTTATCATTATATTTTTGTTAAAAGATTCATAGCTCATTTTCATACTTTTCACCTACCTTTACATAGTTAATAAAGAATTTTCTTGTATAGGAATTAGTCTAGTTTTTATAGTATTTATAAAAGCACATTTATGCTCTATTTCAAACATTTCAGTATCTGTTGTTAGTTCATACTTTATATATAAGTCTGGAATAAACTCATACTTATCACTTTCAAAATTACCATATTGAGTATCACTTTCTGTATAGCTACCCTTTAACATATTATATAAAAGTTTCCATCTGTCGCATGAACCAACATCAATTTCTTTTGTACTATCCACGCCATTATATATGGCATCCTCATTCATATCTATCCTAGTCGATTTAATACCTATACTATCATACAAGTTTTGTAATATACCATCATTAAAGTATTGTTCTAATGCTATACTAATACATTTTTCAATATCAGTATTTTTATTTATAACCATTAATCTAACGGGATTATTGTCTTTATAAAAGACAATAGCATTATGTTTATTACTTATATTGATATTTTGATTACTAACAGTTATTACACAATTACAATTTCTTATTATTTTATACTCATCAAATGCAATTTTATTATTTTCAAATCCATCAACGAAAGCACCATTAAAACATTCGTAATGATTCTCATATTGCTCTGTCCATAAATCTATAGTTTTAATTGTTTTCATATTTATACCTCCATATACCATTGTTTTAAAAATACACATTTGTTGTTTTCATTTAATTTTATTTGATATATCATGTCATATGATATTGTATCTTTCAAAATAAAGTTAACAATACAGCATTCATCGTTTTCACATAGTATGTTGAACTCAATATCACTTGTGTTTTGTTCTTCTATCTCTTTCCACATTTTTGTTATTTCTTTTATAGTATTTATTTTCTCTGTAGGTGTTTCATAATACTCTACATTTTCAACAAATAGGTTAACTATGTTTTCTACATTTTTCTGTTTCCAATTATTTAGTAATTCCACACACCATTTATAATAATCTCTCATATTCTATTCTCCTAATCTTTACTGTATATAATTTATCATAAATTCCTTAATTTTACAATTAAATCGCCAATATTTCCAAACATATTTATCCTTACATTTGCTTAATTACCACAAAATCTCCAATAGAAATAATGTCAAGAGCGAACAAAGTGAGTTCATTTACTCTTGAAATTATTTTTATTGGAGATTAAAATTGTTTTGCAAATGAAAAAAATAAGCATCAGCACATATCTACTGACACTTACTTAAATAAAGATTCTCTGCAACTCATTTCAATAATTTTTCTCTAACTCTTGAAACACCTAACTTTCTCTCATATCTACAAACCAACACAACTTATCCCTGTTATGCTCACAGTAGATACAATTTCAATTTTATCAGTATTTCAAGCATTTAGGCGTTTTTTTCAAAAATAATTTATGTGTTTCCACTTACCACTTAAGCAACTACTTTAACTTTTATATCCAAATTTTGATGTTTTTCTTTTCCAAATTTTCCTTTTTGTTCAAAAGTTATAATCTCTGAAACCATATCAAAATCAAGTATTACATGTCTTATTTTAGTTGTAGCACCGCAACACACTCCACGTGGCTTGTCCAAGGGAACATGTCAACCGGTTGAATTTTATTTACAACATATTTTTCTTCTAGCATCTTAAGATCTCTTACCATGGTAGAAGGATTACAACTTACATATACTACTTTTTCAACTTCTAAATTTAATATTGTATTAATAGTATTCTTATTTAATCCTCTTCTAGGAGGATCAACAATTATAGCTGTTGGAGTTACATTTTTTTCTACCAACATCTTTTCAAATACTTTTTCTACGTCACCTGTCATAAATTCAATGTTATCCACTTTGTTAATCTTAGCATTTTCATTTGCAGACTCAGCAGCTTCCTTAACAATTTCAATTCCATATACTTTTTTTACATACTTTGATGCAAATATTCCTATTGTACCTATTCCACAATATAAATCGCAAAGAATATCATTTTTATTTAAATTTGCAAATTCAATTGCCTTTTTATATAGCACTTCTGTTTGTATTGGGTTTGTTTGATAAAACGACATAGGAGATATTTTAAATTTATATTCAGACAAAGTATCATAAATATATCCATCTCCATATAATACTACATTCTTATCTCCAAGAATTACATTAGTATTTCTTTTATTTATATTTTTTACAATTGTTTTTACTTCTGGATATTTCCTTGTAATATCTTGTACAAATTCTTTTTCATACTTCATATCTTCTTCATTTACTACTATAATACACATTATTTCATTTGTATGAATTCCTATTTTTACAATAACATGTCTTACAATTCCCATTTGATTTTTTTCATCATATACAGAAATATTATATTTATTGATAATATTTAATATCTCATTTGCTACTTCTTGAGCTTTTTTGTTTTGAATAAGACAATTTTGCACAGGTATTATCTCATGTGTTCTTTTTGCAAACACTCCCATTACGGCTTTATTATCTTTTCCTTTACCAACAGGATATTGTAATTTATTTCTATAGTAATATGGTTTTTCCATTCCAATTGTATGATCAACTTTAATTATATTACTTAATGTTTTGTTAATAAGATTTTGCACAACATTATCTTTCATTGTTAAAGTATAATTATAATCAATATGTCTAAGATCACATCCTCCGCACCTTTTATATGTAGTACAATCATCTTCAACTCTATACTTTGACTTTGTTATAATTTCTATTATTTTTCCATAAGCAAAATTTTTGTTTACTTTTAATATTAGAATTTTACATTTTTCTCCCTTTATAGCATCATTAATAAATATTGTAAAATTGTCTATTTTAGCAATTCCTTCACCATCACATCCATTATCTATAATTTCTACAACATATTCTTTATTTTTCTCTACCATCATCTATTTTTATGTAGTATGTAAACTACTAATCCCCTCTCTATAAATTTTTAAACACTTTATATCTACTAAAGTTATAAATGCTTCATTTTAATCAATTATATTATTATTTCTTTATTTTGTCTATAAGACTTTAATTTATATACAAAACAAAGGAGTCAGCTTAAACTGACCCCTTTGCTCAAAGATTTGCACTGCATACCTTTGAATTAATTGCCTAACTCAAACTCAACTTATTTTCGGAATACTCTCCCATTTTCTTTTTAAAAACGGGTCCAAAATTTCTTCCCCATTTGAAAATGGTACGAACATTCTGGATTTTGCATAACCAGCTTCCTCTAACTTTTCAATGAGTTTGTAGCCTTTTGCTACATATGTTTTACCATCTCTGTATACAAAGATCACTTTTCCATTATTGTAACAGAAACTCCCAAGTAAATCACTGCGGTCAAAACACTTCGAATTGATTACCGGATAATACCTATCCTCATAATAGACGTTTCTTACCCGTACTCCTGTACTAGGCATTTCGAAGCAATTATTAAGTGTTTCTTCGCTGAGCTCTCCTATGTGGTTTTTTTCACAGTAGGAGATACTAGCTCTGGTGAACTCTTCTGCACGAGATTCTTCGGCTTCCCTGCATAAACTTTTCCACTTTTCTTTCTCTTTCTTGGGATATTCCCCATTAGAGAACGGAACATAGAAATCTTTTTTATAGAACCGTTCTCCCTTAAGAAACTCTTCCTTTTCTCTCGTATAGGGAGTGACAAGAATTTCACTGCCTGAAGCAACTACTATCATCGTTGAGTTATTCACTGCATAGCAGCCATTGAACTTCGGTGAAAGTCCATCAACAGTAATGACATCCTCATAATTAGAAAGCTGTGGCCAAACAGCAATCATTCCAGAATAAATCCGGATTGATCCCTCCTCAATTGATTTCATTGTGATGATGTTTTTGTTAGCCATTTTTTTTTCCTCCTTAAAATTATTTTGTTGTTGACCATCATGAAGCATACGCTAACATGGAGATCTTTGTAAAAAATAGCTTTACTCTTATATTATAGCACATTTACATAATATAGTCAATTTATACATATTTATCTATTATAAATTTACTTGTATAAGAAAAAAATCATTCAACTACTTGAATGATTTTTAATCTATCTGTTAGTTCAAACAGATACGTCATTGGTGCGGATGAGAGGACTCGAACCTCCACACCGTTGGTACTGGTTCCTAAGACCAGCGCGTCTGCCAGTTCCGCCACATCCGCATATTTATTTCAACATTGATTATTATAGCACACTTATTATTTTCATGTCAAGTATTATAAAAATTTTTATTCATTTTTAATTGTAGATTTGTTATTCACTTAATATTTTCACTATAGTTGCAATTATAAATTAAATATAGTATAATAAATGCTAGGTATTTTTTATCTAAATAACCTAAATAACCTCGCGTTTTCATTAGAGGTAGACTTTTTCAGCAAAAATTTTTTTGGAGGTAGAAAAAAAATTTATGTCAAAGAAGATTGTACGTTATACCGGAGCTAAATCAACTCATTACTCCTGTTCCAGTCCATCATTATTAAAAGTTGGACAAGAATATGAGGTTGTCAATGAAGATGATAAAATTTGGCAAATAGATTATACCCTAAAAGGTATAAATGGCCATTTTAACTCTAGTTGGTTTGAGGATGTAAAAAAAGACATTACTCACATAGCAATATCAAATCTCGTACCCACAATCGGCCATAGATATATGTGCTCCATCCTTGAGTTTGTAGGTGGAATGTGGAAAACACGAGAGATAAAAACCAGTACCGTAATGGATGTGCATAAAATAGGTGACAATCTTTATGAGGTCACAACAGTGCATAGTGTGTACTTAGTGCAGATCGGAAAAAGACATTTTTGAAAAAGGGAACACTGCATAAAAAATTTGCAGTGTTCCCTTTTTATTGTATTTTATATTTTATTCAAATAATCTAGATAATTCCTCTTTTGGCATTGCTCCAATTAATCTTTTTACTTCTTTTCCATCCTTTATTAGTATAAAAGTTGGTATACTCATAACATCATATTTTGTTGCAAAATCTCTTTGTTCGTCTATATTAATTTTACAAATCTTTGCATTTGTTCCCATTTCTTCTGCAATTTGATCTACTATTGGTCCCATCATTTTACATGGTCCACACCAAGATGCCCAAAAATCAATTAAAACTGGAACTCTTGAATTCAGTGCCTCTTGTTCAAAATTTTCTGTTGTTAATGTTATAACTGACATACTTTATCCCTCCATATTTTATTATTCAATTATTTTTATTTGATATTATATGAACAGCTGCTTTTGCACCTTCATATACAGATTTGCTAACTTGTAAAAGTCCTCCTGTACAATCTCCACACGCATATAAATTATTTACTGTTGTTTGCATGTTTTCATTTACCTTAATATTATTGTTTTGTATTACAGCTCCTATCTTTCTTGCAAGATCATTACTTGAGGCTGTTCCTATTGCTATAAACATTCCATTTATTTTTCTTATATCACTATCTTCAAATTGAATTTCTTCTATTACCTTGTTTCCTCTAAATTCTTTAATTGGTTTATTTTCAATTTCAAATTCTTCTCCATCTCTATTTTCCACTATTTCTTCGCCATTTGTAAAAATGGTAACGGAATTAACTAATGGTTTTAATTGACTTGCTTCATGCAGTGCATAATTCCCGCTTCCTAATACACCAACATCTTTTCCTCTATAAAAAAATGCATCACATATTGCACAATAACTAATACCCTTTCCTTCATATTCTTTTATGCCTTTAATATGTGGAACCTTTCTATTTGTTCCAGTAGCAAGAATTACTTTTTTCGCTGTATACTGTCTGTTTATTGTTGTTACAGTAAATACATAATTATTTTCTAGTGATATTCCTGTAACTTCGTCTTCAATTATTTCTATTCCAATATTTTTAGCTTGATTTATCCCTATATTAAATAAATCTTTTCCACTTATGTTTTTTTCTAATCCATAATAATTTTCTATTTTATGTGCTTTTTCTAACGCCCCATATCCTTTAGAAATAATAAGTACGTTGATATTAGCTCTTTTCAGATACAGACTTGCAGATATTCCTGCAGGACCTGCTCCAATAACAATTACATCGTACATATTATTCCTCCATTCACATTAAATCATACATATTTTTAAAACTGTAACCTTTTTCTTGCAAATATTTTATAATATCTTCTAAAGTTTCATAAGTTAATATTTTATCTGGTGCATCATGCATCAGTACTACTACATTGTTTTTATTTCCTACTGTTTTCTTTAAGTTTTTAATAATCTTTTCTTTTGTATATGCTCCTGCAGCATCATTTGTTAATGCATTCCAGTCTAAGTAAGCTATTTGATTTCTTTTTAAATCTATTTTTGCTTTTTCCTTTATTTTATCATACTCTCCGCCGATTGATCCCCCTGGGAATCTAAATAAATTACTAGAATAATTTTCATCACCTAATGCTTTTTTTATCTCTTGTTCTGTTTTATTATATTCTTTTAGCACATTCTTAGAACTTGCATATATTTTATCATATCTATGTGAATATCCATGATTTGCAATATAATGTCCTTCATTGTATTCTCTTTTGATCAATTCTGCATTATCACTAACTCTATTTCCTAATACAAAAAAAGTTGCCTTGATATTATATTTTTTTAAAGTATCTAAAATATGTGGTGTAACAGATATTGAAGGTCCATCATCAAAAGTTAAAAATACTCTTTTTCCTTCTTCTCCATTGTATATATCATCTACATTTTCCACAAATTTTTCTTTGCTTTGATTGTTTTTAATATCTTCTTTTATTTCTGTATTAGAAGTATTTTGGTTTATATTAACATTTGATGAGCTCTCTAAATTAGAAATAATATTTTTTGTATTATTTTCTGAACTTATAATATTATAATTCTCATTTTGTTTATTTTCATTCACTTTCTTAGCAGCAAATATTCCTAAACCAATTGAAGCCAATAAAACTAGTAGTAATACAATTATATATATTACTACTAGTCTTTTTCTTTTTGTTTTAACAGCTTCTATTTGATATATCAATTCTACACTCTCCTAAAAATGACTTTTTTCTTTATTATTATACACCTTTTTTTTATATTTATCTAGACAATTTTAGGAATATCATATTTTAAATTTTATTCTATTTTTACTCATCTTTTGAATTATTAATCTTTAACAATTTAAATATTTCTACTATAACTATTGGTAATAACACTAAACCTATTGTTTCTAAAATATTAGTAATAGGTAGAACCGGTATACTAAATATATTTCTTAAAGCCGGTACAAATAATATTATAAACATTAGCGATGCAGATATTAAAATAGCTAATAAAAGCATTTTGTTATTAAACGGATTTGTTTTAAATATAGATTTTTTATTATTTCTAATATTAAATACATGAACAAGCTCTGATAAAGCAAGTACAGTGAATGCCATTGTTTGCCCTATTTCAACTTTTACTTCTTGGTTAGATAATATTTCTCCATTATGATATATAGTTGGCAATTCAGACTCTGGTGTAGCTACACCTATAATAAATGCTGCAAGTGTTATTAGTCCTATCATAAAGCCTTGATATATAACTCTCCATGTCATTCCTTTAGTGAATATTCCTTTTTTATTTTTTATTGGTTTTCTTTCCATAATATCTTCTTCAGCTGGATCTACTGCTAAAGCCAATGCTGGAAGAGAATCAGTAACAAGGTTAATCCATAAAATATGAATTGGAAGTAAAATTTCAATTAAGTTTATATCTATTCCAAACTTTGCGCCTATCCATGGAGTTATTAAAATTGCAAAAAACAGTGCAACAATTTCTCCAACATTACTTGAAAGTAAAAATTGTATAGCTTTTATTATATTATCATAAATACGTCTTCCTTCTTCAACAGAAGTAACTATGGTTGCAAAATTATCATCTGTTAAAATAACATCTGCAGCTTCTTTAGACACATCTGTTCCAACAATTCCCATAGCACACCCTATATCTGCGGTTTTAAGTGCTGGAGCATCATTTACACCATCACCAGTCATAGCAACAATTTCTCCGTTTGCTTGCCAAGCTTTTACAATCCTAACCTTATGTTCTGGAGAGACTCTTGCATATACAGAATAATTTCTAACATTCTTAATCAATTCTTCTTGTGACATTTCTTCAAGTTCTACTCCTGTTATTGCTTCTGAATCTTTTTCTAATATTCCTAATTCTTTTGCTATTGCTACAGCTGTAATCTTATGATCTCCTGTTATCATAACTGTTTTAATTCCGGCTGTTTTACATTTTTCTACTGCATGTTTTACTTCTTCTCTAGGAGGATCAATCATTCCAACCATACCAATAAAAGTTAAATTATTTTCAATTGTTTCCATTTCTTGCTGTGTTGGATTATGATCAATTTCTTTATATGCCATAGCTAATACTCTTAGCGCATCTTTTGCCATCTCATGGTTAGATTTATCTATTTCTTTTTTGTATTCTTCAAGATTATTCTTTATATCTCCATTTATTATATAATTTGTACATCTTTGTAGTAATTCATCTATACCGCCTTTAGTATATACAATGTATTTATCTCCTATTTTATTTACTGTAGTCATAAGCTTTCTATCAGAATCAAATGGAACTTCTTTTACTCTCTCATATTCAGAAAATACATTTGGGTTAAAATCTAGCTCAAATCCCATATCAACAAGTGCCGTTTCTGTTGGATCTCCTGTTAGTTTGTTATCTGCCCCTACTTTCGTATCATTACAAAGCATACTTGTATATACCAATTTTTCTAATTCATTATTATTTCTATCCGCTTCTTTTAAAGAAACAATTTTATTATTATAGAATAATTTTTGCACTGTCATTTTGTTTTGTGTTAATGTTCCAGTTTTATCAGAACATATAACCGTAGCACTTCCTAATGTCTCAACTGCTGGTAGTTTTTTTACAATGGCATGTTTCTTAACCATTCTTTGAACACCTATTGCTAAAACAATAGTAGATACCGCTGCTAATCCCTCAGGAATTGCTGCAACAGCCAAACTTACTGCTGTCATAAACATATCAATTACATTTTTTCCATATAAAATACCTATAATAAAAATAACAACACAAATTGCTAATGCCACTATTCCTAGCGTTTTACCTAATTTGTTTAATTTTATTTGAAGTGGTGTTTCTGCTTTTTCTGTATTGGTTAATATCCCAGCAATTTTCCCAACTTCTGTATTCATTCCAGTTTCTACAACTATTCCTTTTCCTCTTCCATAAGTTATTAATGAAGATGAAAATAACATATTTTTTCTATCTGCAATTCCTACCTTTTCTTCTTCTATTAAATTTTCAAATTTATCTACTGGAACAGATTCTCCTGTTAAAGAAGCTTCTTGAGATTTTAAATTGATAGCTTCCACAATTCTAATATCTGCTGGTACATAATCACCTGTTTCTAATATTACTACATCACCTGGAACTAGATCTTTTGACTGAACTATGTCAATTTTTCCATTACGTAAAACTTTTGCTACATGAGAGCTCAATTTTTGTAATGCCTCTAGTGACTTCTCTGCTTTATTCTCCTGTGTTACACCTATAATCGCATTTACTATTACCACAATCAAAATGATGATTGAATCTGTAATTCCATCTCCCTCTATATAACCAACTATTCCTGAAACGATTGCAGCTATAATTAATACAATTATCATAAAATCTTTAAATTGTTCTAAAAATTTAATAAATAAACTTTTCTTCTTAGCTGCTTTTAATTCATTAAGACCATATTTTTCTGCATTTCTTTGTACTTTTTCACTTGTCAAACCAGTTTTCACATTTGTGTCTAAATTTTCTTCAACTTCATTTACAGTTTTATTAAACCAATTCTTCTCCATTTTTTCTCTCCTTTTTTATATTTTTGACATTTTATCATAGGTTATTCACTCTGTTCTATTTTCTTTAAATAAAACAAAAAGACTTTATGAATAACCCCACATAAATATGCACTTATTCAAAAGTCTTGCTTACCTAAAAGGTTACTAACCATGCAATTAAAATTGCCGTGTTGTTGATTAGTAGTTTATAAGCTACTCCCTTTTTATATTATTTATTTTTTATGATAATAATCTTTTTACTATCTCATTAATTGTTTTTCCATCTGATCTTGCTCCGATTTTTTCTTTTGCAGATTTCATTACTTTTCCCATGTCCTTCATAGATGTAGCATTTTCTTGTTGAATTATTTCTTTTATAATTTGTTCTAGCTCTTCTTCTGATAATTGTTTTGGTAAATATTCAGATAATATTTCAATTTCTTCTTTTACTTGTGCTATTAAATCTTCTCTTCCACTTTTTTCATAATCCTCTAAAGAATCTTTTCTTTTTTTAGATTCTTTTGCAATTATTTCTATAATTTGATTATCTTCTAATGACACCTGATTATCTTTTTCCACTTGTAATATTGCTGCTCTTACCATTTGAATAGCATTTTTTCTAACAGTATTTTTTGTTTTCATACACTCTTTTAAATCTTCTAATAACTTCTCTTTTAACATTTTCCTATCCCTTTCTTATTTATAAATATTAATATTAATCTTTAATTGCTTCTTTTACAAATTTACCACTTTCGGATAAATACTTATCACTAATATCATTTTCTGGAGTATTTGGAAGTAATAAAGCAGACGCTTCGTTTTTATCACTAAGCGACCAGTTTGCCCAACTTATATTGTTTTGTTTCATAAACTTCATCCATTTATTAGCTTCATCTAAATATATTCCGCCATTTCCAGTTGCGTCACTTACTCCCCATTCACTTACAAATATAGGTATTGTCTTTAAAGCCTTACTTGCTCTTTCTCTTAACCATTCTGTATGTGTACCAGCATAGAAGTGAAGTGAGTACATTACATTTTTATCATTTATAGGATCCTCTGCTGCTTTATCAACATCTTGGCACCATGTTCCAGTTCCCACAATGATAATATTTTCTTTACTATTCTCTCTAATAGTTGAAATAACTTTTTCCGCATATGGTTTTATATTATTTTTCCATGTTATATTACCATTTGGTTCATTGCATATTTCATATATAATATTTGGCGTATTACCATATTTTAAGCTTGTCTCTTCAAAAAATTCCTGTGCCTCATTTATATGTTGTAAAGGGTCATTATCATCTAATATATGCCAGTCAATTATAACATACATATCAAGTTTTATTGCAATGTCAGCTATTTCATAAACTTTATTTTTTATTGTTCTATCTTGCAAATATCCACCTTCACTAGTATACATTGCTATTCTAAATAAATTAGCTCCCCACTCATCTCTTAAATCTTTAATTACCTTTTCGTTTGCATATTTCCCATACCATTGTATTCCATGAGTGCTTATACCTTTTAATTGTATCTTTTCGCTCTTGCTATTTACTAATGTATTATTTTCAATTTTAAGCATTCCATTATAGCTAACAAGATTATTTTTCTCAATTCCATCATTAGTATTATTGTCTGAGGTTACTTGGTCATTCACTATATTTGTTACATTATTTTCTATACTATTATTAATATTATTTTCTGTTTGAATATTTTCTTGAATTCCACTATTATTTTCGTCGTTTTGTAATTTAAACATATTATTAAAATATAATAGTGATCCTATTATTGCAATGATTATAATTGCTAAAATAATTTTTATGATTTTTTTATTCATTTTCATCACCGTTAAAAGTATATCACATAATTTAATAAAATAAAATATAGTTTTTAATATTTTATTTTTGCAATAGGTGGTTCAATATTATTTAGAACAAGCATAAAAAAAACCTTCTTTCGAAGGGAAAAAATATTATTAAATTACTCATTTATTTTTGAATATAATCCAATTGAAACTATTCCACTTATACCTACTAATGCG
>OLSL01000612.1_pt1 | contig 38333 bp, 34 predicted proteins | sample 1672511 | NCBI WGS metagenome assembly OLSL01 (sample SAMEA3136694, study PRJEB25190) | human gut metagenome | biome: human gut; feature: human-associated habitat; material: faeces | place: Austria | collected 2013
AGCAGCGCTCTTCGAGATGGCGGCCTGTTTATATGCGGTTAGGTTTGACGGTTACTTTTTTCCACCGAAAAACCGAAAGAATCCATGATTGATTTCGCATAGATATATCTGAGCAGATCACTAATGGCGGTGCCGAGCTGTCACTCTGTGAATGCGGAGCAGTTCGGACATCGGCGGCAACTGGCACTGCGGTTCTTGAAGCGACGACTGTATATGCTATGATCGAGATTGCGGTCGCAGTTCTTTGTACAGTTGTGGTTAGCCGACATCCTAACGCGGTATCTGATGCAGCAGGTGCATTGATTTATGGTGCCGATGAGGTCTTGGAGGCAGCTGGTTCTTATGGCCTCCGAATGGTTGGGGATTTAATTATTCCGATTCGAATTAATCTTGCCGGAGTAGCTGTGTCCGTAACGGCCAAGGAATTCGATGATTATATGCAGGAGCAAGATTCTAATGAATCACATGACAAAAAATACTATCCCGCAGCAGTACTGCACAATGCAAAAGGCGATGATAGCGTTATGTTTTTTTCCAAGAAAGCCGCAATGACGTTAGATGAGGCCTGTGACTATATCGACAATACATTGGCTCTACAAGGTGCATTTACAAGGAAGTATTTTAAGTTTGCCGACAATGGCAACAAATTCTGTAATGTGTACACTCTATCGAAGGATGATGCCGAGGAGCTTTGCGAGCAAGTAGTTAAGTGCAAAAAAAATCTTATCGCAGAATGGGGACGGAGCACGATTAAAGACAACGGAGCAGGGCTACATGAGTGTGAGCAGAATTCTGAGGCACGTGTACTTGGAACCTATGAACACTTCCATTTGCATCAAAAAGTTGGAGCAAATTATGTAAAAGCTTGCTCACACATTTTTTACGGAGATCCCATCATGACTCTAACGCAAAAAAACTGTGCATAACAGCTAAATCTTGACAAGAAATTATCCTCCCAAGGCGGATTTGCAATCCACAAAACCGCCTTGGGAGGAATTTTGGCGCGTGCAATGATTGGTGTTAACTTTATGCCCCCGTTCATCTCTTTGCGGTGTCCAGCATCGCCAGATATAGCTTTGGACAGAATGTTATCTATGGCCCCTCCGACAGAAGTATGATCGGCGCTGGAGCTAAGCACACACCCACCTTACAGTTCGTTCTGAGTCACGAGAACCTGATAATATCAGCCGTAACCGGATAGACAAGGCGACATTGGGGGATGCCGATGCCGCCTTGTAGCATATAGTCCTTTTTACTCCGCGTAAGAGGCTAACGCAGAAGCTAACGGGAATTCATGTGATTTTCTTTCTCACTTCTCTTTCCTGCGCAGCTTATTGACAATCCTTTTACCCCCCATTTGATCATCCGCTTGAATCTTTAACAGATGATTTCAAGCATGTATTACTTTCTGCGGCGGATTTCTTCAGCTTCTCGGTATAACCTCTTAGCTTCCTCCTGTTCACCTTGCACATCAAGCAAGTCGGCCAAAAAGTCACAGCCTATTGCTAACTCCTCCGCATAAGCTACCGGATTTTTTTGTGCTAATCTACGGTAAATTTTTATGGCTTCGCGATAAAGCGCCTCCGCTTCTTCCGGTTTGCCTTGGCTGTCAAGCAAACAGGCCAGATTGTGGCAGCTTATCGCTAAATCTTCCGCATACTCCGCTGGGTTCTCTCGAGCGAGGCGGAATCGGATCTTCAATGCTTCACGATAACGGCTTTCTGCTTCCTGTAGTATTCCTTGGCTGTCAAGCAAGCATGCTAGGCTGTGGTCGGCTTTTGCCAAGGCCGCCTCATAATGCTCTGCATTTCCTGTTTGTATCAGTCCATTGAATCCTTCTATAGCTTCGCGATATAGCCGTTCTGCCTTTTTAAGTTCTCCTTGCCCCTCAAGCAAACAGGCCATCTTATAGTAATCATCACATTGATTCGTGATATATACCAGAAGCATATCGGCTTCTTCCTCCAGTTGTGCAAGTTCAACCTGTATCTGCTTGACCCAATCAGATCTGTATTTGTTTTCAGGCAATGGTGTAGCAGCTCGTGCCGGAGAAATAAGTAACCCCATGTTATACGTTGTACAAGCGCCATTTGCAAGCTCAGACGGATTCATCATGTTAGCATTCGGCGCTGCAGGAGCTACTTCACAATACTCAAGTTCATTGTACTTAGTCTGAATCTCATCTGATATAAGTTTAATTCGAAGCTCAGCTGATTTAAGATAGGCCGCATATGGACCATCTGCATCCAAAAGCCCGGGAATAATTGAATGGATACGCATAATCCGGTCCATGAGGAGATCTGCTTCTTGGCCTAGCGCCCGTATTTGGGAATAGCTATCATTGGTCGAATTCGTTGTATGGGGTGTTTCCGGTGCAGCCTGAGAATTTTCTGCGACCTTCGTTTTTGCGACAAACACAGTGTTATTATCACCTTCACCTTCAATGGGATATAAGGTCAGCTCAATTTTGCTCATTATCTGTTTTCCTTCTGCAATAACACTCTGTGTAGTCCTAATTCGCTCCAATATGTCAATAACGCCCCTGAGATCGTGCCGAAATTCACTCATCTCACTATAACGGTCAAAACTGCAAACCGCCATTCCTTTTTTGAGCAGCGCCAGCAATTTTTCGGCAACATTATCTGAAATTAGCGCGATATCTTCAAATTCAGGGTTCAGATGCTGCCTTAAATCTTTCGGATCCCAGAGCTCAACCAGCGACAAAATTGTCGTGTTATCTGCTTCTGGCAAGAGGCGGCTTGCCAGAAGTGCTGACAGCATATACGAATCAAGCGCTTTGAGACTGCGCTCAGAAAAATCGAGATTGTCCGGGCAAAAAGAGTTTGTTAGAAGGACTCCAGTCTGCTGAATTTGAACAGATTTCCTGGATGCGTTCAGGTCGAAAAGCATTACCTCTGTAGATCTGTCTTTTGATCTGTCTTTGACTAGAAGATTATCTGCTTTAACATCCCCATAAATATATCCCTTTTCCTGCAATCGCTGAAGAATTTCGGCTGCAGAGGCAATAACGTTCAGTTCATACAGGATAGAATAAGGTTGTATTTGAGACAAGACCTTGCCGTCAAAGCACTGCTGGATACTATAAACGGAAGTGGAACTGGCAAGCTCAGATGCATCCAAGAATAGTCCACAGTCCATTGCAATTCCGTTCCGGGCCATCTCAAAAACATGAGCGTATTCGAGTCGATTTTTAACTGCTTCTTGCAACCTTTTCTCGGAATCCGTGGAAGTATCCTTGAGCTTTTTTATCATGACAGTTTTACGTTCCACTTGCCCATTCCCTTGGATTATTTCAAAGCCCCGGTAACAAATGCAGGTGCTTCCTTCCTGATATAGTTCGGGATCATATTCAAACACGGTTGGTATCTTGGAAATTTGCATTTCATTCAGGACTGCATATAACTTTAGAGCCGTGATCATGTGCATCTGCTCCTTGACTACGAAACTTTGTTCCATATTTTTGCTTTTCCTTTATTATATCACATATTTCTATAGGAAACCAGAATAATGTACCAAGATTATTTTATTTTACGAAAAAAGCGCAGATTAATCCGACAAAATGCATGATCAATCATCATAAAAATATTAAAGAAAAAGGAGGACTAAAAATGAACGTTACAATCACCCACAAGTCAAAGGCCTTGGAGTTGTTCTCTAAATTTCCTGAAACGCAGGACATTATCACACTGAGAAAGGCCCTTAGCTCCAAGCCGCGTTATGGCGAGGAGGAGTGCAATGACACCATCCTCCTCACCGATATCCAAGGCCAAGAGTACAATTTGCTTGCTAACCCGATTATCAACGCAAATGCAGGCTCTCGGCATGGAAGCGGGAAAAGTCTAATTTTGGCGCTTCCTGAAACACCTATATATTATATAGGCGTAGGCGGCCAAGACCGTTACGGGTTTACGCTGCTCTGTAAGGACCCGGATGGAAAGGGGTTTGCAATTATTTTACAGAACGATCTTTCCCGCTACTGGGGCAAGCGTTCGTCTGACTGGGAGGAAGACGACTGGTGATATAGCAAAAGGCCGTTGTCTGCAAGTAAAGGAACGCGTCTGTATTCGTACAGTACTTGGAAGGATGGCACAACAATTCTGCAGCGGCACCTTTGACTGCATCATATTTCCCAATATGTCAAGAAAGAATGCCATGCCTATCAGGGGCAGATTTTATAACACAAAGGAGCAATAAAATGAGTTTCGTATTCTATGTTGCCCTCACCTGTGCCGTAGCCATTGCTGCCGAGGTGGCGGTCGACTGGTTTTCTTACACCATCCCCATCTGGATTCATATTCTTTGTGGTGTAAGCAGCCTTCTAGGGTATCTGGCAATGTACAAGACCAAAAACAATAACGCCATTAATTTTTTCATCGCTTTATTTCTGCCTCTTGAGCTCAAGATTCTCTTGCTTGCCCTATCGTGTGATCACTACGTCCAAACTGCCAAGTGGTATCTGCTGATTATCGTAGTAATAATCAGTCTTTCTTTGGTTATAGGGCACATCATGGATCGCCGCCATAAAAGGCCCCTGCGCCCATTTTCGTATATTCATGATGCACAAGTGCTCTGCTGCCTTATCCTAATCAATTTCGTTGCCCAGGCAGGATTTGCAGCAGCAAGCAAAATCAACGATGCAATGTATTTTCAAGCTACATATGAGCAACAGATGGAGCAGCAACAAGTGCAGTTAGAACAGCAGGAGGTCAAACTTCCAGCTGTTTCGCTGGAAAATCATTTAGATACGTTTTGTGTGCTATTGGATACCGACCGTTGGTCTAGGATGACCGAAACCGATAAAATAACAGTTCTAAATTTTGTTCTGCAGGAAGAGGCTTCGTATTTAGGGCTTCCGTTCGAGCTGACACTTGAATATCAGGCGCAGATTCAGAATTATGAATTCGGCCACCATACCATAAGCACATATGCTTTTTATAGTGGTCAAGAGCATAAAGTGTGTATCTCAGCTGCCGCTATAGATGATCCTATCCACGCTGAGCTGCGTATTGCGGCTTTCCGCCATCTTGATCGTAGAGTAGGCAACGCCGCTCATTTCTGCCAGCTTGGTGAGCGACAGCGCCCGATCATCCAGCAGTTCATACACCCGGGTAATTGTATTCATTATCATACCTTCTTCTTTCCGATTTTTTAGTTGCCAGCCTGGATCATGCTCTTATTCTACCATAAACAAAGTACGATAAATGGGACTATACTGGCGACTTAGTCAAAAATTATAGCTTGCTGCGCCGGACATTCAGCACCCGCCCAACGATGCAGAAGCTGGCGTTTGGATTCACCGGCCGGGGCGCATATTCCTCATTATAGGAGACCAGCACCGGCTGGGGCAGCACCTGACCGTCGCTGGTGGTATATTCGTCCAGGAAATTTTCCTCGGGATACTGCTCATCGTACATCTTTACATAGCCGTTACCGTCATACTCAAAAATGCCCACCTCACCAGGCCGAAGCTGCTTGCAGAGCTGAACCCAGATAATCTGTCCGTCGCTGTACACCGGCTCCATACTGTCGCCGCTGACCCGAATGGCAAACTCAGCCCCATCGGGAATCTCGTCTTCCGGGAAGCGTTTCAGTTCAAAATTGTTCTCGTCCAAAAATGCACCGGGACCTGCGGATACCGGAAGCAGACTCATGGGCATCTCGCGGAACTTCAGCACATTGCTTCCCGCGACCGGCGCAGGCCGATACTTGCCGGATGCAATCAGATCCTCCTTGTACTCCCGTACCTTCCGAAGTCCCTCTTCATTCAGGGCATCCGACGCCGCAGGGCCGTCCATAAAGAACGTCTTGGGATCTTCGATATTAAAAATATGGCTCAGTGCCATCAGCTGATAGGCGTTGGGAATCACAGTGCCGCTTTCCCAGCGGCCGATGCCGGTCTGCTTCATATCAATGCCATATTGCCTTAGAACACAGCTCAAGCCCTCCAGACTGACGCCCTTTTCCTTGCGGACCTCTTGAATACGTTTCCCGATGATATTTTCACTGCGCTCCTTCTCTGCATTGTAGAAGGGGCCTCTTTTTTTATTTTCCTCCAGAAGACGGTTTGCCATTTCCAGACCTTTTCCTCTGCGCACTGCCATATGGAATTCCTCCTGACAAAATCACTATTTATGCTGATTGTATTATATACGCTGTGCGGTACGGTGTCAATAAATTATGCTGATATTATCACATATGCGAAGTTGACACATCAAAATCAGCATATTATAATGCAATTACAGTCCAAACGAAGGAAGGTGCATCTACATGGGCAGCCAGAGAACCATACTGCACAGCGACATGAACTCCTGCTATGCCAGCATTGAGCTTCTCTACCACCCGGAGCTCAGGGGGAAGCCTCTGGCCGTGGGCGGTGATCCCGAGGCCCGCCATGGAATCATTCTGGCAAAGGATCAGCTGGCAAAGAAGGCCGGTGTCAAAACCGGCATGGCCCTGTGGCAGGCCCGTGAATGCTGCCCCGACCTTCAGATTGTACCGCCCAGAATGGACATCTATCTGCGGTTCTCCAAGCTGGCCCACAAGATCTACGCAGACTATACGGACTTGCAGGAGGCATTTGGATTGGACGAATCCTGGCTCGATGTGACAGCCAGCGCTCAGATCAAAGGCGATGGCATGCGTATCGCCGAAGAAATCCGGCAGCGCATCAAACATGAGCTTGGGATCACCGTCAGCATCGGCGTCAGCTGGAACAAGATTTTTGCAAAGTTCGGGTCTGACTACAAAAAGCCGGATGCCATCACCGAAATCACCCGGGACAACTACCGGGAGATTGTCTGGACAAAGCCTGTGGAAGATCTTTTGTATGTGGGCCCGGCAACCCGGAAAAAGCTGCACCGATACGGCATTTACACCATTGGACAGCTGGCAGCATGCGACGACACCTTTCTGAAATCCACTCTCGGAAAGATGGGGTTGGTGCTGGGGGCCTTCGCCAATGGCACCGATCAAACGCCGGTCAGTCTGGAGAACTCATCTGCGCCCATCAAGAGTATTGGAAACAGCACCACCACCTTCCGGGATCTGACCACAGACCAGGATGTGTCCATCATCGTTCATCTTCTCGCTGAAAGCGTTGCCGCCCGGCTTCGTGAGAATGGATTTGCTGGATATGTCGTGGAACTGTCGGTTCGGGATAACGGCCTGTTTACCTTTACCCGTCAGAGGAAGGGTGAGATTCCCACCAATATTTCCTCTGAAATCACCGCTGCGGCCTTGGAGCTGTTCCGGGCCAATTATCACTGGGATAAGCCCATCCGGAGCATCGGCATCCGGGTTTCCGAACTGGTGGTGGATACCTGTCCATATCAGCTGAATCTCTATGCAGATCCTCGGAAGCGTGAGAATCAGCTCAAGGTGGAGCAAACCGTAGATGATCTCCGCAGACGATTCGGGTTTCAGGCGGTACAGCGGGGCTGTATGTACAAAGACCGTAAGCTGGCGTCCCTGAACGCCAAGGAAGATAATATCGTCCACCCGCGTGGCTATATGCAGCGCGGCAATCAGGTGGGCGTATGAGTGGGAGGTGCTCATTTTGGTCACATCCAAGGTGGAATCCACCAAATTCAAGATTTATGTGGATGTCATTGCGGAGTTTACAAAAGACGGCAAGCTGCGTCCTCTTTGGCTGATCTGGGAGGATGGCCGGAAATATGAAATTGACCGGATTAAGTCCTGCCAGCGGGCAGCCAGCCGAAAGGCTGGAGGCGTGGGGCTCCGATATACCATTATGGTGCAGGGGCAGGAGCGCTATCTCTACTATGAGGAAAATTACCACTGGTTCGTAGAAGCGAAGGGAGCGGATTAAAAAGTGATACCGAAAACTTACACCGTAGATCATATGCTTGCAGCGCACAGCATTCGCAGCAATCAACATCCTGCAAAGGTCCAGCAGCTAAAGCAACGGCGAATGCTGAAGGAACAGGCAATTTCCCGGCTGCAGCGGGAAATTGCGGAGATTGACCGTTTATTATATGAGGCAGAGGATTAGATTGCAGGAAATTGATATTGAGTACAACCTGAAAGGCAAAATCCAATATGCCTGCGGCTGCAAAGCGCAGGTTCTGGTTTACCATGGCACCCACGGGAAATCATCCATGAAGTGTCCCGTGTGTGGAAAGTTCTCACTGTTTGATTTTGACACCATGGCAGCCACCCGTGTAAAGCCCCTTCGGCATGGCCTTACACAGAAGAAAGTCATTTCGTAAATCAATGCGCCACCGGGGCGCTGGATCGTCCAGAGCAGACGATTACGGGACCGGGGTATGAACACCATCAGTACAACGCTGGTGGTGCCATACCCCGGTCCCTTTTTGTCTTTTCTGCGCGGTCATTCCCGGAAAATCAAAATATCGTAGCCTGACATGCATTAAGGGCTGAGGATACATATACTGTTCCGTCTCAATCGGAGGACAGTATCGGTACCCTTACCTTGGTGCGCCCGTCAGGCTCCGCAGGTATCGGACCGATCTGACCCTGCAAGCAGTTGTACATCAGCCCTGACCGCAGAACGGCGGAAAGGACAGATCATGAAATACAATCCATCTGAAACCGGAAGAAGAATAAAAGAACTTAGACGAGAAAATGGCATCACGCAGGAGGAATTTGCAGACAGATTGTGCATCACCGACAGCTACCTTAGAAAAATCGAAAGTGGTATTCGCGCTGCATCCATCGAAACGCTGGTTGATGTTGCGTTCTCGTTTCATGTATCGCTGGATTACCTAATTCTCGGAGAACCTGCATCAGATTCCGCGCTTCGAGAACGAATTAACAAGGCCATTCAAATATTGAACGGTTCAGTCTAATACCAATATCTGAAAAACCGGGACAAACTGTCCCGGTAATCGACACAACCAGTCCCTAAAAAAGCATCAATTTATCCGCTACAATATAGGCACAGTTGAAAAGTAGCTGTAACCCAACTGAATCAGTCATTTCGTCAGGAAAAGTCTGCTGTCGTACTTCGGTACAAGCCGCACCTCTGCCACAAGGCAAATGCGTGAACAGGTCGCGCTGTTCATATTCCATCTTGGATTGGCCATGACGGGCAGCAGTTAAATAATGATACGTCTGTCCGAATGCGAGGCAGCCCGGTGAGACCCACGGGGAGGTGCGATTCCTATGAGACCAGATGCAAATGGTCGCCTGACGATTTCCCGCAAAACAGCGTTTGGGGTGTTGAGGACAAATAAAAGGCTGTTCGTTATAGAAGTTGACAACATTCCATGGCTCGGAAAGCAATTTCAGTCATGGGATATACATAGGGGGCATGAACATGGAAACTAGACCGATTCTTCGAGGAGACCTGTACTATGCAGACCTGGAGCACGCAGTTCCGCAGTCTGTCTACGGAAGCGCCCAGCGCGGTGCACGTCCCATTGTGATTCTTTCCAACAATGTAGGCAACCGGTACAGTCATACGGTGATTGGCGCAGTTCTGACAACTGCCAGCAAAAAGGAACTGCCAACACACGTCCACATTGGCAGGAACTTTGGGCTCCCGCGTAATTCGCTGATTCTCACGGAACAGCTTGTCACGCTGGATAAGCTCTACTTGCGCGGCTATATCGGTTCGCTGGATTTGGAAGCTATGCAGGAGCTCAATAAAGCGCTGAAAATCAGTATCGGCACCGTCCGGGGCAATTCCGAAACAATGATGCTCTGCCGCAACTGCGCCGGACTGCTGTATGAATCCTCTGCCTTCCAGATTATTAAATCTGCCAAGGAGGACGCCGACAACGGCGCACTCAGCAGGCGCTGCGGCCTGTGCGGCAAAAAGGGCAATCGGGCCTATCGTGTACGCATCCAAACATCCAACGCACCGATCAGGAGGTAAGCATATGATTTCCTATCAACAGTATCGATCTTGCAGAAGCTGCTTGTTCTTCGACAAGCTGGCCGACAACTGCACCCGGCCCAGCGGCGACTGTCTGGGCCAGCGTGGGCGCATTCCCTTTCATCCCTGTGCCGGTTGCCCCTACGCCGTGGATTCCGCCTGCGTTGGCAGCTGCCACCGAATGCTGCTGGAAATGGTGCAGCCCAAAGCGCCCCAGGAGCTGTACATTCCGTCTGCTCCCATTGCCATTTGAACAGGAGGTTCCAACTATGACATTTGAAAAACGCAGATATGAAGCGGCAAAGTACCTGCTTCTCAAGGATAAAGAGCTCTCAGAGCTGTCTCTGGATTGTTTCGAGGACGAGAAGATCTTTTTCAACCGCTTGTGTCGTCAGTCGCTGACCAGCGAAGCCTATGCTTCTCTCCAGGCCGCCAAAGCACTCTATGACGGCTCCGGGAACATCTCTCTGGACGAGCTGGCAAGCCGCCGGGACGTCAACGATCCCTGTTTCCGACGAATCGTCCGAGCCATTGCCATTGCACGATTTGGCCCCGACGGTGAGCGGACAACTGCTTCCGGCAAGCAGAAGGGAGCAATCGCCCATGAACTGTGAGCCTGCTGCAATTACGCTTTGCCCTCGCTGCCGCCGCATTTTTGGCCGCAGGGTCAGAGCAACGCCCCAGTATCAGTGGCTCAAGGAGCCCTGTGATGTGTGCCGTGTTCGGCGCGGCTATGAATACTACTATACGGAATACCAGAGAGAAGGAGTTCGGAAGTATGCGTAATCTACATCGCGGAGACATCTATCAGGTCCGTTTTGCACCGACGGTTTTCTATTCCTCCGGCGCACCCGGCTATGTGCTGATTATGAAGAACGATGACGGAAGCATTCCCTGCGAGACAGTCGATGTCATTCTGGTCAATCCGGTCTGCAACCGTTCCAAAGGGATCGTACTCGGGCAGGGCTTTCGCCCTGACCTTGGGCGGTGCATTCGGATTCCGAAGCGCTGTCTCCGCCGCAGAGTGGATTCTATTAGCCCGGAACAGCTTTGGGCCGTGGATCACAGCTTTTATAAGAGATACGGATGCTGCCCCACAGAGTCCGTGCAGCTGCCGTAACTGCTCCATTGGGAAGACAGGATAAATCCGGCAATACCGGTCAAACTAGTCGTGGAGGTGTCTTTATGGAAAATACAATTCAGATTGGGCATTCGACCTATGAGGTTCATCGGGTATTTCGCGGGAATCAGCCCTTGGAGGATGTGATTCTGGAGTCCCTGACCAAGCGTAATCACCAAATTATACCCTTGACGAAGCAGTCTCCATCTCGATATAATACAGCGAATGGGTCGGCTCTGTAGAAGGAGGCAACATGAGAGCTGACAGAGATAAAAAGACATTTGCCTACCTTCGGCTGTCTCGAGAAGAAGCGCAGTCCGGAGAGTCGGCGAGTATAAAAAACCAACGCCTGATGATTACCAACTATTGTACGCAGCATGGGCTGAATCTAGTTCGTACCTTTGTGGATGATGGCTGGTCAGGCGGCAACTTTGAACGTCCCGGTTTTCAGGAAATGATGCAGGAGCTGGAAAAAGGAAGGGCCGATATTGTAATCACCAAGGACCTTTCCCGCTTGGGCCGTGATATGGTCGAGGCCAGCTACTACGCCGAGCAGTATTACCCGGAGCATGGCATCCGCTATATTGCCATTGCCGACAACTTCGACACGGAACACGAGAACATCATGGCACCGTTCCAGTTCGCAATGAACGAGGTATATCTTCGGGATGGCTCCCGGAAGGTAAAAGACGTTCTCCGTACCAAGCGGGAGCAGGGACAGTATTGTGCTTGTCCCCCCTATGGCTACAAAAAGGAAAAGGGCAATAAGAATCATCTGGTTCCGGATGAAGTAACCGCCCCTGTGGTAAAGCGGATTTTCCGTCAGGCTGCCAATGGCGATTCCTCCCGCAGAATTGCGCTGGATCTCAATCAGGATGGAATCATTCCGCCGCTGAAATACAGAGTGCTCTACCGAGACGATTTTTCAGAGGTCGGTGCATCCCGAATGTCTGACATCTGGAACTACACCACAGTAAAACGTATTTTGAAGAACCGCGTCTATTTAGGGCATACCGTGCTGGGTCGAAGCCGCAAGGTCAGCGTGAAGTCCAAGAAAAAGGTCGCAATCCCCAAAGAGGATTGGGCTGTCACCGAAAACACCCATGAAGCGCTGGTGACTACGGAGATCTTCGAGTTAGCACAGGAAAATCTGGGCCGTGGCACCAGCTGCTACAAAGCCTACGACCATGTTCGGAAAAGCATCTTTTCCGGGATTGCCGTGTGCGGTAAGTGCGGGTATTCCCTCTGTTCCTGCGGAACCGTCTACAAAGGCGAACGCGAGAAATACTGGTTTCTATCCTGTACCCACCAGCGGAAGGAGATTGCAAATCCCTGCGATGGTGTCCGGATTCGGTATGCGGATTTGGTGGAAGTGGTTCGCCAGGAGCTGAGTTATGTGATTAGCCTGAGTGACGATCAGATTCAAGCTATGGCCAAGGCAGCGATTGACCGAGAGGTTTCCGAAGATAATCTTGCCTTGAAAAAGGTGCAGCGGGAGAAAGCGAAAGCGCGTCTTGCGGTAATCGACAAGATGGTCTCCAAGCTGTATCTGGACAACGCAGAGGGAAGATTGGCGGATCATCGTCTGGAGAAGATGGTTGCCGATTTGGAAGCCGAGTCGGATCAGCTCTCCCAGCAGATGGAAGATCTGAACCCGGTGGAAATCGCAGCGGATATCCAGCGTCAATACGATCAGTTCGCGGAGCATATCCGGCGCTATACGGATATGACCACACTGGATCGTGAAAAGCTGGTTACGTTTGTTGACCGAATCGAAGTTGGTCCCAAAATTCTGGAGGGCGGCGCAGTGAAAGCCACCCACCGAAACCAGCCGTATCGGCAGAGTATTCGGATTTTCTATCGCTTTATCGGGGAGCTGAACACGGAAAATGCCGAGCGAGCACTTCCAATCGCCGTCGGAAGTTTGTAACACGTGTTACAAACACCTTGACGTAACCATCTTAAAATGCCCATTTTATCCATCATAAACAGTAAGTATTTCCTACAAATGGGTGTAATTCTCCTATTATATGGCAGAATAAGGCTTTAAGATGGAGACGGAACACCAAGGGAGGTAGGCGTCAACCTCAAGGAAGGCTACAACGGCAACCTGACCTCTCGTGAGGCCGGCAGCGTTGGCGGCCAGATGGTCAAGAAAATGATCGAGGCCTACGAGCGCGACATGAAGTAAGATCCAAAAGGACCAGTTCGCTGGAGAAATCCACTTCCACGTTCTGGAAGCGCTCAGTGGAGCGCCGCAGCAGCTCCACCCGCTGGCTTCCGATTTTCACCGCATCCGCCGCGCGGTTGTTGCCATCCCGATGCCCCAGGGTCTCCTTCCCGTACTGCGCCCATCGGCTCATCCAGGCCGCCGGAAGCAGATAGGGCTTGTCCTTTAAATAAGGATAGCGCCCCTCCAACTGCTTGGCTGTGGGGAACAGTGTCTTTCGCAGTCCCGCCGTATGGGTGCCCTGCTTTTCCGCCGCCACGGCATCCAGGGTGATATTGCTGCTGTGCTTCCGGCTCATGGTGGCGTCTCCATATACCCCGGAGGCCAGTAAATCCTCCAGCAGCGGCCCTTCGTCCACCGGAATGGCCCGCCACGCTGCCGGATATTCCGCCTGCTCCGGGTCAAAGGTCAAATACCGCTGGCCAATTCGGAACAGCGCCGCCGCGAATACCTCCCCGTGCATCTCCCGGCAGCAGTCAAGCAGCCGCTGCCAATCCACATTCCGTCCATACCGGTTGGCATACAGCACAAGATCGCTGACCTGACGAATGCCGAACCCGCTGTGCAAAAAATGCTTGAGGGCATGGCAGATCAGATACAGCAAATGATCCGTGGGGGCCAGCGTGGCAATCTCCTGCCCATCCACCGTCAGCGTTTCCGGCCTCGCATCCGCAAAAAAGCGGTTCAAATCGCCATAGGCCTCCGAATCCGGCGGGAACAGGCGCTTGTGCAGCTCAATATACAGCGGGCTGCCCAGCTTCCGATAGGGCACCTCGTAGGCCGTGTCCAAGTCCGCCTTGGGATCGGCCACCTCCATGCCATAGTCCAGCAGGGCCTGATGACACTTGGGGAATTCCTCCGCCGGGATCAGTAGATCCTCGTCACCGGAGGGGCGATTGTCCGGCTTGGGATATAGCGTCCGGCACACGATCCCCTTGACCACCAGCGGCGTAACCCCGGATTCCCGCAGAAACGCATACAGCGCCAAAAACTCACTGGTCTTCCGGGTCTGCTGAATCACCGCCAGCACCGTCTGCTGCTTATAGGCCGCAAGCAGCCGAGCGTCCGCAGCTCTGGCACCGGGGCAGGCATACGCCGCCTCATATATCATCGGCAGCACCTTATGCTCCGCAGCCAACTGAAATAGCGCCGCCCACTGCTCCGTTTCCATCGGCTGCTCCCAGTTCACCCGCTCCTGCAGCAGGCCCGCCCGGAGTGCCGTTAAGAATAAGTTCTGAATTTCGTCCATTGCTCTCTCCCTGGTCTGTTATGCCGCCGGTTCCGGCAAAAAATCCACCGTCACGATCTCCGGCACGTTGTGGAATCTGGGGATCCATTCAGTGTTCCCCAGCCCCGAGGACAGTACCACCGTGGATGTTCCGTCCGCCGAAGGATACAGCCCCCGCAGTCTTCCCGGGAACCATCCCATATCCGGGGCATACACGCCGCCGATTCCCGGCAAAATGATCTGCCCGCCATGAATGTGGCCGGAGAACACGCAGTCCACGTCCCAATCCTCCAAACTATTGCCCTGAATCCAGCAGACGGGCATATGGCACAGGAGCATGGTGTAGGCGTCGGTGTCCTGAAACTCCGACATAAACGCACACTCCGCCGGATCCGCTCCTCCACTGTCGAGATAGCGCCACGACAGGCAATAGCTGTACAGGCCGCCAATGCGCAGGTTTTGCCCATGGACAGTGACATCCACATAGTCCTGCTCCAGCACCGTTGCCCCGGCATCCTGATACAGCGGGATCAAATCCGTGCCATACCGCTCCAAATATTCCGTCTCATGGTTCCCCAGAGACACGTACACCGGCGCAATGGCGCTGAGCTTTGTAATGACTCCCGTGGCAATGTCCGTCCGCTCCACATTGGCGTTGAGCAAATCCCCGGTGATGAAAATCAAATCCGGCTGCGCCTGAGCCACCAGCTCCGCCAGCTTTTCGTTGTCCCTCCCAAAGGTGCTGTTGTGGAGGTCGGTTAGCTGTACCACCCGGACGGGCGATGTGATCTTGTCCGACTGAATGGTATACTGCGCCTCCGTCAGGCAGTACTTGGAGCGATAGAGCAAAATCCCGGTGCATACCGCCAAACAAAGCAGAATTCCCAGCACAATAAACCGGCCCGGATGCCGCCGGATTCTCGCCATTCCACTCCCCTGCCTTTCCTGTTTCTTAACCCACATCATACCATTTTCTCCCCCGGAACGCAAGCAAAACGCAGCAAAGCCATTCCGTGCTCTGCTGCGTCTTTTTTGTTATACGGCCCCTGCGGGAATCGGTTCCTGCTCCGGCTGGGGCGCTTTGTCTTTCTCCGCTGGTTTTTCCAGACCGGCGGGATGATAGGTGGGCACAATGTCCTGCAAAACCGTGCGGATATCGGTGCTGTTGCTATGGCAGACAGCATCCAGGGTCTTCAGCCGCTCCATCAGCAGGTGCCGGTCAAAATCGTTGAAATGGCCGATGAAAATCAGCTCATTGGGGGTCTTCTCCAGGCCCTCGTCGTTCATCAGCAGCTCCTCATAGAGCTTTTCGCCGGGCCGGAGCCCCGTGTAGACAACGGGGATGTCAACATCCGGCTCAAAGCCCGACAGGCGGATCATATTCCGGGCCAAATCGTCAATGCGCACCGGCTCGCCCATATCCAGCACAAACACCTCTCCGCCCCGGGCATAGCAGCAGGCCTGAAGCACCAGCGACACCGCCTCGGAGATGGTCATGAAATACCGGATGATATCGGGATGGGTCACGGTCACCGGGCCGCCATGGGCAATCTGGGACTTGAACAGCGGGATCACACTGCCGTTGGAGCCCAGCACATTGCCGAACCGCACCGCCGCGAACTTTGTTTTGGAGTGCTGTCCCATCACCTGAACGATCATCTCGCAGATGCGCTTGGACGCACCCATGACGTTGGTGGGGTTCACCGCCTTATCCGTAGATATCAGAATGAACGTCTCCGCGCCGTATTGGTCAGCGGCACGGGCAGTATTCAGGGTGCCGAACACGTTGTTCTTCACCGCCTCGTTGGGGCTGTCCTCCATCAAGGGCACGTGCTTATGGGCCGCGGCATGGCAGACCAGCTGGGGATGATAGGTGGAAAACACCGAATCAATCCGCGCCTGATCCCGTACCGAGCCAACGAGCGTCACCAGATCCAATTCAGGATGGGTGAACTGCAGCTCCTGCTGAATGGCGTAGGCGTTGTTTTCGTAAATATCGAAGATCACCAGCTGCTTGGGATGATGCTCGGCAATCTGTCGGCACAGCTCACTGCCAATGGAGCCACCGCCGCCGGTCACCAGCACAACCTTGCCTCCGATGTGGGCGTCAATTTCCGACAGATCCGGCTGAATTTTATCCCGGCCCAACAGATCCTCCACCTGAACGTCTCGAATCTGCTTGACCCGAATCTGACCGCTGGCCAGTTGATAAATGCCGGGCAGAATCTGCAATTTACAGTCGGTTTTCTGACAAATCCCTATGATCTGGCGGGTATCGCTCCGGGAGGCCGTGGGAATGGCGTAAATAATGTCCGTCACATGGTAGTCCGCCGCCGCGTCCAAAATGCAGCTGCGATCTCCCACCACCGGAATGCCGCCCAGCAGGGTATTCTTCTTGGCCGGGTCGTCGTCGATGATGCAGACCACGTCGTTCTGGCTGCTCTGGCTGCGCTTGAGCTCCCGCAGTACCATCGCACCTGCCGCACCCGCGCCGATGAGCATGGTTCTGCGCATGGGAACGTCGTGCTTCCGGAACATCCGCCGGGCGATCCGGTAGAAATAGCGAATCAACGTCAGGGCCAGGAACAGGAACAGCAGATTGAGAATCGGCATACTCCTGGGCAAATATACGCCCATGACCTTGCTGACGGCGATCTCTGCCACCGCCGCAGCCAGGGCTGAGAAAATGATATATCGCAGCTCGTCAATGCTGGCATAGCTCCACAAACTCTGATACAGATGAAACAGCGTAAAGAGCAAAATGGAGACAACGGAATACACCGGTGCAGTTTTCAGATAGCTCACCACAAATTCGGACTCCTCCAGGGCCGTGATGCTGAACTCAAACCGCACCAGCAGGGCCGCCAACGCAGAGAAGTTGATGGCAAACAGGTCGAGAATCACCAGCGTCAGCACACGCTTGCTGCGCACGTAATCCCATTTGACCGGCTTTTCCTCCATTGACTCCACCTCCTTACAAGTTGATTTGTGTCGTATCTTTGCCCTTTCCGTAGCTGCCATAGCCGTAGCCATAGCCGCCGTAACCGTAACCGTAGCCATAGTAGCCGCTTCCGGAGCTGCCCCCTGCCACATAGTTCATAACACAGCCGATGATGGGGAGCTTGCTGTCGGAAAGGATCTGGGCACACTCCAGAATTTTATGTCTGGGTGCATAGTTCTGACGGATGGCGAGAATCGCGCCGTCGGCCAGCTCCGCCACCTCAGCCGCATCCGCCAGCAGGGCGGCGGGCGGCGTATCGAGAATGATATAGTCGAAGGTTCCCCGGCAAGCCTCCAGGAATTGGCGGCATTCCGGCTTTGCAAACAGCTCCGACGCATCGCTGACGGGCCGTCCCGCAAAAATCAGGAACAGGTTCTGGTTGTCGCTGCGCTGGATAATATGCTGATAGGTGGTCTCCCCCTTCAGATATTCCGCCAGGCCCACCTCGTTCTCTCGGTTCAATGCCCGAGCCACTGAGGGACTGCGCAGGTCGCAGTCAATGAGCAGCACCCGGGAGCCGGCCTCAGCCAACGCATCCGCCAGGTTGATGGCGATGGTGGTTTTGCCCTCGCCGGGGGTTGCAGAGGAGATCAGCAGGGTTTTGATGTTCTGCTCCTTCATTTCCTTCTCGGCGCGGATCCGCATCAGCCGCACGGACTCGGAGAAGCCGGAATGGGACGTGGAATCATCCATCCGGGGACTCAGCGCCCGCTCCTTCTTCTTTCGACCGCGCACCACCGGAAGGGCGCTGATGACCCGCAGGTTGAGGATCTGCTTGAGCTCCTGCTCATTGTGTACCGTGGTACGAAGGGATGCCATACACAGGGCCACCACCAGCCACAGCACCAGCCAAATGAGGACGCCCTGCTTCACCGCATGGGTATAATCCCGGGTGTTATAGGGGCTTTTCGGCAGACCGCTTTCGTCCAGCAGCGTCATCACCGTAGGGCCCACCACAAACTCCGCCACATCCGGATAATCGGTAATTACAGCGTTCAGCACATCATAGGCCAGCTGCGGATCCCCGGAGGATACCGCCAGCGTAAAAATATTCGTATTACTGAGCACCGTCGCGGAAACCGCAGGCATGGCGCTGATATTCAGCTCCTGCATAACCCGCTCATTGAGTGCGCCGCTGGTAAGGATATAGGGAAAGGTCTTCGCCATCTGCTCCGCCGTTGCGGTGTTATAGCTGCGGATCTCCGACTGAAGGGGATTGGTGACGTTCACCGTAAAGGTGGCGCTGGCCCGATACATGGGCCGGTAAGACCGATACTCCCGCAGGCACAACAGGCCCACCAGCAGCACCAACAATCCCAGGAACGGCAGCAGCGTCCGCCGCAGGGCACCCAGGCCGTCAGACAGCAGCCGGCGCAGGTCGATGCCCGCAATTTTCACTTCATTGGTTGAGTTATTGTCCATTGCATTCGCTCCGCATTACCGGCGTCCCTTCCGTGCAGCGCCATATGCGCCGTACTTTCCGTACTTACCGTATTTTCCATAGTGTCCATAGCTGCCGTAGCCGTAGCCATAGCTGCCCTGATCGGTGATGGGCGAGGAATGGCAGTCATTGAGCACGCAGCCAAGCAACTTCGACTGTGCCGCCTGCATAATCTCCACTGCCCCCCGCAGCACTTCCGTCCGGGCCTGATTCTGCCGAATGACCAGCAGGGCTCCGTCCGCCAAATCGTCCAATGCCTCGGCGTCGGATCCGGCGGACATGGGGGGCGTATCGAGAATCACATAATCATAGGCTGCCCGTGCCGTCTGAATCAGCTGTGCCATGGCCGCAGAACTCACAACCTTTGTGGAATTTCGCAGAGCTTTGGTCTCCAGCAGAAGCGCCAGGTTCCTGTTCTCCGGATATTCCGTCACCGCTTCGTTCAGGGCCACCGTGCCGCCCAGCACATCAATGGTGCCAAAGGTGCCGGACACACCGAGGATTTTTCCACAGGCAGGCTTTCGCATATCGCAGTCGATGAGCAGCACCCGCTGATGCTTCTGAGCCAGAGACAGGGCCAGATTCACCGCCACCGTGGACTTTCCTTCGTTCTCCAGCACGCTGGTAATCAAAACGACCTTGCCGCCCTCGGGCATATGCTGCTCCAGCTTCCGCCGGAGGGTTCGAATTTTCTCCGTAAACGAGAAGGAGGTCAAGGGATTGGTAATGAGAATGCTGGTCTTCTTCCGGCGAATGACCGCCCAAAGGGTCCGGTATTTCTTCTCATGGTCGATTTCCGCCAGCACCCGGCAATCCAGCTTATTGGCCGCTTCCTCACCGCTGCGAACTGCATCCCGCATATAAGACAGCACCGCCAGCAGCACGCACATCAGCGCCGCCGCAATGGCCGATGCCATCTTTGCGTTGCTTCCCGCCGTCATGGGGTTGGAGGGGGCCGTAGGTACCGTAGGCTGCTGTAATACCTCCAGCACCGTGTTGCCCATAATCTGTCGGGATACCTCGGAATGATGCTCAATAATCGCCTTGGTGGCCAGAAACGCTGTTCTGGGATCACTGTCCGTAACCTGCATGGTCAAAAGGTTCGTCTCCTCCACTGCGGATGCCTCAATGGTACCGCTGAAGGAATCGGTTCCCAGCTCCTCCATAACGGTTTTCCGCAGAATGGAGCTGTTGATGATCTCCGAAAACGTCGTGGCCAGACTGGACGTGGCCGAAAGGTTCTGGTAAACCGAGGAGGAGCTTTCCTGTATGGTCACCACAAACGTGGTAGTGGTGGTGTATCGGGGCACATAATTGAGCTCCGTCACCGTATAGGCGCCCATGCCCACGATCAGGGCCGCCGCCACAATCAGATACCAGCGGCGCAGCACATCCCTCAGGATGATAACGGGGTCAAAGGACATAAGCGAGATGGGCGCTTCCTGCTGGGTTATTTTATTCTCCGCCATGCATCAATCCTCCACAACCACGATCAGCCGCGACATTCCGGTGTAGGTTCCGTACGTAATGGTATAGTCCACGCAGTAGGTGCCCGGGGTGTTGGTATCCACATTGGAATTGATATCAATGTAGACGTCCTGGTCATACCGGCCCAGGGCAACGGTTTCGCTGCCCGCCTTCATAGACTGCAAATACTCCTTGGGCTGGAACTTATCGCCCTTGGCGCAGTAAACAAGATAATCCGTCAGGGTCACATCGGCATTGCTGCTTTCCGGAGCCACCACACGGATGGGCGCCTCCAGATAGGCCGTATCTCCCAGGGAATTGGTCACCCGGAATTCCACGGTATAGTCGCCGGGATCGCTGATCTGCTGCCCGCCGCCGGTGAGGGTCGCCTTGATGTGATCCGTCAGATTTCCGTCAAACACGTCCTCCGCCTCCAGCACCGAGAAGATATCCAGCGACGTGCCGGAGCGGAACAGCAGCGGCCCCGTCAGGTTGAACTTCGGGCTGACATAATCGGAATAGTGTACCGTGCGTTGGGCCTTTGCCACGTTTCCCGCGTTGTCAAAAGCCGCATAGGTCACGGTAAACTCCTGATTGGCCACAACGCCCCGGACGGATTCCACCACCAGAGAGCTTGTCACATCGCCGTCCCGGGCATCCGTTGCCGTGACCCCCTGGAGCAGCTGTTCCTCTGAATCGGACACCGACACCGTCAGCTCGTCCGAATCCATGGTGATCTTCGGCGGCACCCGGTCATAGGCCTGGTTCCTAATCAGCTGATAGGCCGCAAATCCGCCACAGCAGAGCAGCACAAGCAGTAAAAGAAGCCATTTCCCCTTTTTTCGCACGTTACATTTCTCCTATTCAAACCAGATTGGTTCGTCTGTTACGATTTCTTGGTTTTCCAGCACCCGCCGGGGATTTTCCTCCAGCAGCGCCCACGCCAGCTCCTTGGGATATTCCCGGAGCAGAAATTCCGCCACATCCCGAAGCCACGGGGTTCGAGCCGTAGGCGAATGGGCATCGCTGGCCACGAAGGAGACGAAATTACGTTCCATTAGGCCATGGGCCAATGCCTCGGCGTGTCTGCCAAATCGGCCAAACAAGCTACCCCGGTTGATTTGCAGCAGGCAGCCCATCTCTACCCATACATTCAGCAGTCTGGGCTCAGACTGGGTAAAGCGATACCGCTCGGGATGGGCCACGATGGGCCGCAGTCCCAGGCGTAGCACGGAATCCAGTATCTCCGTTGCCTCCCGGCCATAGTCCACGAATGGGAACTCGATCAGCGGGTAGCGGGAGCCTGCCAGGGTGTACAGCTGCCCGCTTTGCAGGCGCCGGGCCGTCTGGGGTGTTCCGAAAATCTCCATACCCCCGTATACCTTGAGGGGGATTTCCGCCTGACGGAGTGCTTCCCGGAACTGCTGCACCTGCCCCCGCATCTGTCTGGCATTCAGGCAAATGGTATCCGGCAGGTTGCAGTGGGGCGTTGCAATTACGCTTTTAACGCCGCTTTCCAATGCCAGCTGCGCCATTTCCAGGGACGACTCCATGGATGGGGAGCCGTCATCCACCCCGGGCAGGATGTGCAGATGGATGTCAATCATCCGCTTCGTCCAGGCCGCCGATCTCCCGCAGCTGCTCCAGAAATTCCTGGGCATCCGCCTGGGCCGTCGCCCGGTCTACATCGTATTCCGCCACAATGGCATCCACCAGTGCATCCAGGGTGCATTCCTCCTGGAGGGTCTTGAAAACAAAGCAGCCCAATTCGTTCATGGTAATCAGGCCGTTGATTTTCGCCGCGCTGGCACCGGTAGGCACCAGAATATACTCCCCTGCAATCTCTCGCAGGATAAAGTCCTTTGAAACCTTCATGTTGACTTCCTCCTCATTCCGCCGGCATAAATGCGCCGCAGCAGCGGCCGCAGCGGAATCAAATGAATCCAAACGTGGGCGAAGAACTCCCACCAAAAGCAGCCGGGTTCCTGTCGTTTTCCCTTCCGGGTGGCGGATTGCACCACCGCGAAAATTTGATCTTCCCGAATTCCGTTTTCGATGTCGGTTTGGCCGTCGCCGATGATGGAAAACGTGCCGTCCTGCTCCTGCCGCCAAATTCGGTGGAGCACATAAGCGCCGCTTTCCCGCCGGTACAGCACCATATCGCCGCATTGAAAGGGCCGCCTGGGCTTTGTGAGCATTACGCTGTCCCGCCCCGGCGCCAGAAACGGCGTCATGCTGCTGCCGGTGATGGTCAGGGGCAGCTGATCGACGGTTTCAAGCAGCGTCCGGTATTCTTCCAGCAGCAGCCCCGTGTCTACGGTTTTCTCTACTCGCTGCATGGTGCTTCCTCCCGTACCGTGCCCTCTGCCACCCGATAGCGGCGGTGGCAAATGGTGGTGGCGGCGGGTCGATGGGTGACGAAAATGCAGGTATGTACCAGTCCGCTGTCCATCAGATTTTGGAGCAGCTGATGTTCCGTCTCCTCGTCCAATGCAGAGGTGGCCTCGTCCAACAGCAGAATCGGCGCGCCCCGAAGCAGCGCCCGGGCGATGGCAAGCCGCTGGGCCTGCCCCTCGGACAGGCCCTTCCCATGGCCGCCAACGGCATAATCCAGCCTGCCGGGCAACTCCATAACGAAATCATAGGCGCAGGCCGTCCGAAGCACCTGCTCCAGCTGCCCTTCTCCCGCCTGGGGATTGGTCAAAAGCAGGTTTTCCCGGATGGTTCCGGCGAACATGCTGTTCCCCTGGGGCACATAGGCAAACGCGCCCCGGGTCTTCGCGGAAAGGGGATAACGGGTATCGCCGCAAATCAAATCCGCCGTGCCTGTCTGGGGTCGAATCAGCCCCAGCAGCAGCCGAAGCATGGTGGTTTTTCCTTCGCCGGAGGGGCCGGTCAATGCCACCAGCTCCCCGGGCTCTGCGTAAAAGCAGGCATCCGTCAGCACCGGCTCGCCGTTCTGATAGGAAAACGCCCCGTGGTCAATGGAAATCGCCGCGTGGCTCAGTTCCTCCATGGGCAGCGCTTCCTCACAATCCTCCTCTGGCAGCTGTACCACCGCCATGATCCGCCCCGCCGAAGTGGAGATGGAAATGGCGGAGGATACCAGCCCGATGAGCGCCGAAAAAGACGAACTCAGGGAAGATGCCAGCTGCAAAAACATCGTCATCGAGCCATAGGTAATCGCGTCGCTCCACAGCCGGTAGACGCCCCAGCCGAAGCAGCCTGCGGACACCGCCGTACCCACCAGCGACAAAAACACCGATGTGCGCACGGAGAAGCGGTTGTAGTCCAGATATTCCGCCTGATAGCGCTGCTGGAGACGGCGCATTTTGTAGGAAAACAGACCGGTGATGTCGAAGGCCTTGATGCTGGTGATATTGGTCAGCGAATCCTCATAAAAGGACATCACATCGCTGGAAATGGCCTTCATCTGCCGGTTGTGCTCCCGCATCCGCCCCACCAGCATCCGGGACAGCACCGCGGAAACCGGCACCGCAATCAGCGCAATCAGCGCCATGGTGGGGTCGAAATAGAACATGATAATCAGCGCGCCAAAGAACTGTGCCAGTCCGGAAATCAGCCCCGGTGCAAAGCTGGTGACGCTGGCGGACACGGTGTCCACATCGGAGGTCAGGCGGCTGAGCAAATCACCGGGACGATAGTCCTCCAGGGGTTCCCATGCCGTGTGCAGCACCGCCTCATAAACCTCCGCCTGGATTTCATTATGGATGAAGACGCTGTTTTTCGCGCCAACCAGGCTGCTGACGCTTCGGAGCACAATGCTCAGCACCATCATACCCGCCATGGCCGCCGCAGCCGTTCCAATGGCGCCGGTTTTATAGCCGGTCACAGCGTCGATGAGATACTTGGAGGCCACTGAGGTGCCCAGCCCCATGAGGGTAGAAAGCAGCCCCAATAGGATGTATATTCCTACAGCCAGGCGGTAGCGACGGATGTATCTCCACACCCATTTGGCCTCGTGGCAGAACTCCCGCAGCGCGCCGGATTTGATCTTCATGCGTATTTTTCGCAGGGTATCCAAGCGCACCAGCCGCCTCTCTTTTTATAATTCTCCAATTGTGTATTCTACCATAAGTCTCAATTATCTGTCAATGCTTTCGCGTGACGTAAATGACATCATTTTACATTTTATCAAGCTGCTGTCGAATGATATCTAGATATGCGCCGGTAATTTGGCACATAAACTCCGGTGCCTCCGTGTAGAGGCCGCTTTCGGCATAGCACACCGCCGCGCACTGGTCGCAGGCATTTCCCACCGGACAGGCGGTGCATTTGGCCGGAACCATAATATCCTCCCGCATCCGGTGAATCTGCTGCCAGCCGTCGGCGAAGGAGATGCCATCCAGGCTCACCGTGGGCTCGGTCATCATGCCGCAGGGCCGAAGCTGATGATCCCAAGTGACCCAAAACGTGCTGCTGCCCGCCCGGCAGCGAAGCTTTTGCGTGGGCAGCTCCTGGCATTCATTGTCCGGATCGGGCACCTTGTCGCCGGACAACAGGCCCGTCCACCGCTCCTTCAATTCTTCCGCGGTAAACCGGGAACGATCATAGCGCACCTTTTCCTCCGCCGCCTGAACCGGCGAAAGGCGATCGGCGCAGAACGTCCCGTGCTCACAGGCCCGAACCGGCGGAAACATATAGCTGGCTGCCTGAAGCGGCAGTCCGTGCTCCTTGGCAAAATCGTATACCGCCTGGGCATCCTGCCGGTTGTACGGGGTCACAGAGAAGTTCAGCTTCACGAGAATCCCCGCACTTTGCAGATTTTCAATGGCACGGACGGTTTTGAAATACGCATCCGGGTTGCCGCAGAGGGCCCCATAGGTCTCCGGTGACGCGCCATATAACGTAATGTTGACCCGAGACGGGGGATCCGCCGCCAAAAAGTCCAGCATATCGTCCTGAATCAGCGAGCCGTTGGAATTGATGGAGATCATCAGTCCCATTTTTCGGCAGCCGGTGTAGATTTCCCGAAAATCCTTCCGTACCAGCGGTTCGCCGCCGGTAAGCAGCAGAAGCAGAGTGCCCTGTTTACAGCACTCCTCCGCTAAGCTCAGCCACTGCGCTGCGGATTTTTCCCCAGCCAGTGCCAGGGCATCCTGCTCCGATCGGTGGATGTAGCACATTTTGCAGTTAAAATTGCATCGGGGCGTCAGCTCAAAGGTGCCCGACAGCGGAATTCCCTGGGTGTCCGCCCGCGCGAAAAGGAGCTCTCTGTATGCCTGATACGCGTTCATAAGCGCCTCCTAATATGAAAATTGCAGCCCATCCCGGGCCATTGCTGCCTCCAGTTCCTCCACCGCACGGACATCCGGGGTGCAGGCCAGTGCATAAATGGGCACCGCCGCCAACAAATCCAGCAGCAGGAGCAGCGTTTTCTGCCATTCCTCTGAAATGAGCTGGTCGGAAAACACGTTGGGGCTCAGGAGGGACAGTGCTTCCTGTGCGCCCAGGCGGCGAACGGTGTTTTCCTTCGCCTGGGACAATACCACGATGCAGCCCAGGGGCATGGAGACGTTTTCGCAGATGCCGCTGGTGCCGGAAAAGGGCATACCATGCACCATGGGCCTCTCCCCCAGCCGCACTGCCGCTTTATCGCCGTTCAAAACCCGCGCACCACGATGTTTTTCCCAAAGGGATGCCTGGGTGGATTTTCCGGTCTGGCTGGGCGCGGTGAACAGGATGCCGCAGCCCTGGTGCGCCACGTAGGATGCGTGGAAGGTCAGCGTATCATGGTGGAGCAGCAGTTGCGGCAGGGATACCCCGGGCCAGAGGAATTGGGAGCGTGTTGCCCAGCGCCAATCCTCCTCCCGTGCAATGCAGCGAACCGATTCCGTATGGTTTAGGTCGTAGGTGCACAGCATATGGGGTTGGGAGCGGAAAACATCCTGGGTCAGGCGGGTTACGGTGCTGCCGTCCCGCCAAATATATTTCTCTCCGCGATGCCCGAGAAACCGGCCGGTCATGGCCGGCAGCCGTGGGGCGGAGGTAATTTCGATGGTAATGGCCGGAGTGCAGGGCAGGCAGGCAAACTTCGGGCTGTCGCTGTCCTCCCACAGGGCTTCCGGCGCGGCAATTCGAAACGGAACGCCGCAGAAATTGTAGTAATAATCCATAAAAGTCCTTTGTAGAAAGAAGCGCCCACACCCGCAGGGGTATGGGCGCTTGGGTTAGGGGTTAGGAGGTAAAGAGAATATTTGCTCCAGTAAATTTGCAGTAGCCTGTATACTTTGTCGAACACGAATCAGAATCATCAGTAAACATTCCGTCAATCTTTCCGAAATCATTCTCATCCAGATAGCCGTTTCCGTTGGCATCAAACATTCCGAGAACATTATCGCCCTTTGTTGGGTATGCGCAGCCGCTGCACAGCAGGTCATTGGCAGAAACAGAGAGTACCATTAGTCTGGGTTTTTCATAAATTTTCAAATTTGTACCCTCCTTTCCTTAACCGCTAACGGTAATTGTCTCGCTGGCAACACCGTCGGCGTTATATGCAATGATCTCATAGGTCTTGGTCTGGTTCTTGGGAACGGTATTGACCACACGGATGGTGCGGGTCTTCTGGAACAAGCCCTGGAGCCCGGTGCGGGTGTACTTCACGCCGTTGACGGTGACATAGGCCACGTCACTGGAAACGTTCACCTTCAAGGTTACTACCTTGTTGCGGATCACCTTGGTGGAGGTGGTCTTCGCGGTGAAGGTCTCGGGGGTGAATACCTCAGCAGGTTTCTCGTTGGTGTTGAGCACAGCCTTGAGTGCAGCCAGAACAGCCTCGTTGCCAGCTTCACTTGCAGACTGGATGCTTTCTGTGCTAACATCATATGGCAACTTCACATTGCCGATTGCGAGCAGACTAGCGCCCGTGTTCGCGATCACAACCCTACCATTTTCATCCGCCTGAATCTCATAATACATCTCTGTGTTGGACAAAATGGATGTATTATTATAAGCTGCCTCACTGCTTACAGCACGCAAGCTGACCTGCACTTTCTGGTTTTTCAGGTTTTCATCCTGGAAATATACGAACTGTTTTTCACCGAGATATATCTCGTTTTGAGGGCCACCAGCTGCTTCATACTGCGTTACGTCAATTTTCTTATTTGCTTCTCCCTCAGTGTAAGCACCAATTTCACCCTTCACCGCATCAATGATGTTCGTGTAGGTAACATTCTTCTCGCCTTCAGGATAGTTCTGAGCAACTGCATCCGTCGAAGCTGTAGAACGATAAACGCGGAAGCCGTCGATTTCAACATGATCGCCCTGTGCATGGGTAATCGTTTTGCTGTCGTTTTCGCTTGCATAGGAGACGCCGGCGTTTCTGGTGGTCGCAGTGGCATCGGCAGAGTAGGTGTCCTCCACGGAGGTGGAGATGTAGTCCACATCATCCAGTGTCAGACCGTTCTCCTCCAGAACCTGCGCAAGCAGCTCGTCTGTTTCGGGGTCCGGTGCGTCCAGTGCCACTGTAGCAGCATCGCCAGGCACATTCACCGTTGTTTCAGCCAAGCCGGAAGCATAGACGGAAACAGTATATTTTGCATCCTTGCCATCGCCAAGGGTCACATGGGCAAGGGGCACCTGAGAAATATTTCCACCGTTGTAACGAGTATCTACGTCTACCACAGCCGCATACTTGCCAGCCTGGTTTTTGAAAACAAGCATTACGCGCCCAGTAGTCGGGCCGCAATTACCAATCAGGTCAAAGGTATTACCGTAGAATTCTGTCGTCAGCGGACTGTAGAGCTTCTTGGGTTCCAAATCCTTGATTTTCCAAGCGCCGTTTTCGCCGGTGACATCCTTGTAGGTATCATCGTAGCCGAAGACGTTCTTGCCGGTATCGGTAGTCTTCTGGGTTTCCTGTGCGTCAGTGTGTTTACCAGTTTTGGTGTCCGTCCAGCCGTCAGCCCCAGTCAGGAAGTTCTCCTCGTAGAGGACGTTGGAGGCGGGGTAGATGTAGACCTGATAGGCCTTAGAACCATTCTGTGTTCCAGTGTCTGTCTTAAGACTTCCTGTGTAGGTAACAGTCAGCGTTTCACCTTCCTGACTGCTTGCAAAGCGGCTATCCGGTGTGTAGGTGAACATTGTTCCGCTTATTTTAACCGTTCCGTGATTTGCACCCGCAACCGTCACCTCATCCAACGTAACACCATCGGAAACAAGTGTAGTATTCACATCGCGCGGCCGAATCGTCACCGGTGTACCAAAGTCAACAACATAGGACACCGTATCACTAAACATATAATACAGATAAACGTCCTTGCCATTCTCAGCTCGCACAGCATTTGTGCAAGTAAAGTTCGAATAGCGGTACTGCGTACCAATCGAGGTCATCTTTGTCAGATCGGATTCAACGGTCTGCGTAACGCCTACATTGTTTTCGACCTTATTGTTCTTCAGCGCCCCATTTTCGAGTGCAAAGCCGGTGTCAAAAGTCGTGCCCTGTTTTACGTTAATGTTGTAGCTGTAGAACTCATCATTTTTTCCGCCCGTAGCGTCAATGTAGTGAACATGTAAGGAATCCGGGGTCTCTTTTGCCTTTACATAGACGCGGATCAGGATTGCATTGTTCTTGTTATATTCGCTGGTATTCCAAGCCAGATTGTCATTGGGTGCTTCATAGTTGGGTTTTCTTGCCGGGTTGCCAATGCTGGCGCTGGCAGCAGGAGTCTGATCGTCACCGCCCCAAACCACTTCTTCGTTCTTGTCCCAAGTAAAGCTCGTAACGGTTACCGTCTGCCCAGAAGCCGTGCTCTCCATGTCACCGGTTTCAGCAGTAATCTTATAGATTTCGTAGTTGTTGGCACCGGTAAACACCATGGTACCCAGTCCACGTCCTCCAGACCAATAGCCGTACACAATGGTCTTAGACTTCAAAGCATTTGCGGTGGTCTCGGCAGGGTTCTTCGTGGAGTCCTCGTAAACCAGCTGTACGGACACGGAGCAGCGGTCAGACTCGGGGCGATATCCCCAGTCTCCGGTACCATCGCCCTTGGTGCCCCAGTCAGCTGCATTGACATGAAGCTCACTGTCACCATTTGTATTCTTGATGTCAACAACCTCCATGTAATAGGCAACCAGCTGGTTTCTATCACCGGAATACGTTTTGCTTCCATTCTTGTCCGTATATTTCACACTCACTTGCGTGCGATCCACATCAACCCACTCAGTGGTGTAAACCTGCCACTTTCCGTCCCAATAGCGTACCTTTGTAAAGGCTGTGCCGTTCAGGGTTTCATCGTCGCCCTCCTTTGTTGTCTGGAGTTCCGTTCCGCTGGTGCTGCTATTTTCTTTCTGCGTGTCCAGCATAACGTTCTTCCAATACTCCTGAGTTCTGCTATCCTTCGTACCCTTCCCGTCAACCAAGTCTGCAACAGTCAGGCCTTCTTCCGAATTCGCTTCAGCGGCATCGATCGTACGAGCATCTTTGTTCGTGGTTGTACCGGTCAGGCGAGAGTTGGTAATCCAATACTCAATCGTCAGCGGGGTAACTTCCGCCAAGCTCTCAGGCTTTACAATAATATTGTATGTTGTCCCACCGATTACAACAGACGTGTTGCCTTCTTTCAGGCCCTTGATGGTGACATTCGCTGTTTTCGAGGTAGTTACCTCATAGATATACCAGCGGCTACCAACATCGCTCACACCATCCGTATATCCAGCAGCTACCTTTGAGCTTGAACCGCCATACTGGTTCAAGTAATACGTTGTGGTTTTTGTTGTTCCATACCAAGTAGAAGTTGTAACATTTTGTGCTATCGTCCAATAGCCGCCATTACTGTCACTACTGTCGCTGTAATACGTCAGCTCCAGTTGCGCGGCATCGGACATAGACGCACTTGCATTGCCAATATTCAAGTAAGCGTTTTTGTTATAACTGCCAGCACTGGCAACTGTACCAGTAAACGTCGAACCACTCATCGAGCCGTTCATTGTCCAGAATTCCTCGCTGTTCGCTGTAGCCGTACCATTCAGAACCAACTTACCGTTATTACTCTGTGCAGTAAGAAGCAACTTTCCGCTGCGGCTCTCAATCAGATACTTTTTTCCGGACTCAATCTGGCTAACCGCTTTCAGTTCCGGTTCGCCATCGCCAACGCTATTAGTAATTTCAACAAGAGAGGTATCCGTATTAGTCTTGTCAACCGTTGTATTTTCATCAACCGGAATTGTTTTCGTGCCATTCACAGTCACGGTCACAGTTTTCGTCCCAGGCTCATTCACCGTTACTTCGTAAGTTGCGGTTTTGCCGCCAGCCGCTGCCGTAATGGTTGCGTTGCCAGGTGCTACCGCCTTAACCGTAATCGCAGTCGCATTCACCGCACCAGTTTCCGCAGCAGCCATCACAGCTTCCGGGTCGCTCGCAGCAATGGAAGCAACGCCAGCATCGCTGGTCGTCCAGTCAACCGTCTTGTTAGCCGTCAGAACCATCGTTTTGCCAGTTTCCAGCTGGCCACCGTTGTTGGCTGCATCGGAAATCACAATTCCATCCTTGGGCAGCGTTTTGCCAAACGCAGCAATGGTGGCGGCAGTCTTGGTAATCACGCTTTCCTCAGTCTCAGCGCCGGGATAGTCCGCCCAAATGCAGAACATGGAACCCAGGGGGTTTTTAATAGTAGAGTCACCCGGGAAGGCCGTTCTATCAAATCCACTTGCCTTTGTTTCGTCGCACTGCGCATCCGACTTTCCAAGCACCCAATAATAGGAGCCATTGGTGTTAATCAGTTTGAAGCCCTTGGCAGCCAAGTCAGAAGCGGGCATAGGGGCGTAACCAAGCCAACCGTTGGACCAGTAGCAAACAATGATATCCGTGTCGAACGTTCCGCTGGAAGTATTGTTACCAAAGTAGATGCCGTCGTTGAATGCCATGGGATTCATACCGGCAGTCTTAATCATCGCGGCAACCTGATTAACATACTGAACGTAGTAGCTGTACTTGCCGATGGACTGGAGGTTGCCAAAGCCCATGGAGCCACCAGTATAGATGTCATTGGCATATTCGTCCGCGCCCATGTTAAAGAGCTGGCAGCCCTTGCCTTCAAAGTAGGTGATGTACTTCTGCAGCAGTGCCTGAGTGAAGGCAACCGCAGTTTTGTTGGTCACATCAATGGTGCGGACAGAGCCGCTGTAGGCGCAGTTCGTGCCGGTCAGAGAAGTTGCCGCAGAAAGGATGGCATCCATATGTCCGGGGGTGTTGACGCAGGGAATCACGCCCATGCCTTTTTCGTTGGCATAGGCAATGATGGTGTCCATCTCGTCTTGCGTCAGCTCATCAACATCAAAGTTGTAATAAGTCTCATTGCCCGCATGAATGGCTTTGGAGACCGCACTGCTGTCATAAGTAGTGCCATTGACCGTCAGCGACATATCATCCAGCAGGAACCGCAGACCATCGTTGCCCACTGCCAGCTGAATGTAGTTAAAGCCAGCAGCAGAAGCATTGTCGATGAGCTTCTTGATGCTGTCTACGGAATAATACTTTCTGCCGCAGTCCAGGAAGAAGATATTATAGGGCTTATCCTCCAGGGCCGGAGCCTTAGTAGACTCAACCTCCGCAATCACAACCTCACCGCTCTGGGCCTCCTCCCCGTCCGGGGTCTCGTCCACCGCAGAGGCCTCCTCCGGCTCGGCAGCGGACACCTCTACCGGCGTGTCGTCCACTGCACTGGCAGGCGGATCGGCTACGTCGGTTCCCATTGCAGAAACCGGCAGGGTGCCGAGCACCAGCACCGCCGCGAGCAGGACAGAAAAGAGTCTGGTAAGTTTCTTTTTCATGGTTTACTCGCTCTCCTTTACTAAGTAGTATCGCATCGGGCGGACAAAGCTGCACTGCAATGACCTGCCTGAGGCGCCCCAGGTTTTCCATTTCCTTACACAGAATTGGATACACCTCTCCCGATACCATGTCCTTCTAATCATACCGCGATCCGACGAGAATTGCAAGAAGAAATTTACAGTAATTTCGCGTCATTTTATGTCGAGTCCGAAATTCCGGACAGGCAAAGTCCCTTTGGAGGTTTTCCACAAAATGGAGCCATGATTTTTTACACAGGTTTTACACGGAGGGGCTTTGATTTTTACGCGGGACTGCTATACTCTAGCCAAGAGGTGAACCAAATGAAGATTTATATTGTAGAGGATGATCCGGAAATTCGGGAGCTGGAGCAGTATGCGCTGGAGAGCGGCGGGTTTCAGGCGGAGAGCTTTCCCAGCGCCGCGCCCTTTTACACGGCGCTGTCCGCCGGAACGCCGGACCTGATTCTGCTGGATATTATGCTGCCCGGAGAGGATGGGCTGACCATCCTCCGGAAGCTCCGTACCCGGATGGACACCCGGGATGTCCCCATTATTCTCGTCACCGCCAAGGACTCCGAGCTGGACACCGTAAGGGGCCTGGATCTGGGGGCGGACGACTATCTTCCCAAGCCCTTTGGCATTATGGAGCTCATCAGCCGGGTAAAGGCGCGGCTCCGGGGGGCCAGCACCGCACGGCTTCCGGCGGAATACAGCTACGGCGGGCTTTATCTGTCCGAGGAGAAGCACCTGGTCACGGTGGACGGGGTGCCGGTGGAGCTTACATATAAAGAATTTGAGCTATTAAAGCTCCTCCTCTCCGCCCCCGGGAACGCCTTTACCCGGGACGTGATTATGGAGCGGATCTGGGGCTACCATTATGAGCTTTCCAGCCGGACGCTGGATATGCACGTGAAAACTCTCCGGCAGAAGCTGGGAGCCAAAAGCGGCATGATTCAGACCATTCGGAACGTGGGCTTTAAGCTGGAACGACTGGAGGAATAAGCCATGGAAGAAAAGATTACGCTGAACCTGTTTTATATGGGGCTGATTTCCGCAATTCTGGCTGCGCTCTGCTCGGGCTTCGCCTTCTTCTCTGCCTTTCGGACGCAGGTGCAGGCGGATTTGCAGCAGCAGGGGGAATTGATCGCCTCCGCCTATGAGGAAACCGAGCAGCCGGAGTCTCTGGCTCAATTTGCCGGAAACCAGCTGCGGATTACGCTGATTGAGCAGGACGGCACCGTACTCTACGAAAGTGCCGCCGACGCCAGCACCATGGAGAACCATCTGGATCGCCCCGAGGTACAGGAAGCTCTAAAAAACGGTCACGGCAGCAGCAGCCGAACCTCCGACACCCTGGGCACTGAGGACTATTATTACGCCGTATTGCTGCCCTCCGGAGAAATTCTCCGGGTTGCCTGTTCAGCCAGCAATATTTATCAGATTTACGGCAGTGCGGTGCCCTATCTGGTGCTGGCCATCTGCATTCTCATGGTTATGGCCGTTGCATTTGCCGTGCTGCTGACCCGGCGGCTGGTGGAGCCCATCAAAAAGCTCCCGGAAGCCCTGGACGATCCGGAGCTGGCCAACGATCCCAAGCGGGTGTATCCGGAGCTGAGGCCCTTTGTGGTGGAAATTCAGCAGCAGCGGGAGAGCAAGGAGCGCATCCGTCAGGAGTTCACCGCCAACGTATCCCACGAGCTGAAAACCCCGCTGACCTCCATTTCCGGCTATGCCGAGATGATTGAAAGCGGCATGGCAAAGGAGGAGGACGTGAGGCGCTTCGCCGGCACCATTCACCGGGAGGCCGGGCGGCTTTTGAATCTCATCAGCGACATCATTCGCCTCAGCCGTCTGGACGAGGATCAAACGCCGGTATCCCATGCCCCGGTGGATCTCCACACCATCGCCCAGGAGTGCATCGAAACCCTGTCCCCCTCCGCGGAAAAGCGCGGAATTTCCCTCCAGCTGGAGGGAGACAGCACCGTGGTTCACGGAGAGAAAAACAGCCTTTGGGAGCTTGTCTACAATTTAACGGACAATGCCATCCGCTATAACCGGGTCAACGGCACCGTCACCGTAACCCTGAAGGATCACAGCATCGCCGTCAGTGACACCGGCATCGGCATTCCCCCGGAGCATCAGGAGCGGATTTTCGAGCGGTTCTACCGGGTAGACAAGAGCCACAGCCGTGCCACCGGCGGCACCGGTTTGGGGCTCTCCATCGTCAAGCACGTGGCCGAGCGCCATAACGCCAAGATCTCGCTGGAGAGCACCGTGGGCGTTGGCACCACCATCACCGTAACGTTCCCGGAATAATTTCATTACAGGGTGTTGCAAATTGCAGCACCCTGTGTTTTTTTACGTTAATTTTACATAAGTACCTATATACGCTTTACATTGTTCTGATATCCTTTACCATGATAAAAGGAGGAAGTTACATCAATGGACATATTTTCTGTATTTACCCTGTGCGGAGGTCTGGCGTTTTTCCTGTTTGGTATGCACATTATGTCCTCCAGCCTGGAGAAAATCGCCGGAGGAAAGCTGGAGCTGACCCTGAAAAAGCTCACCTCCAACCCCTTTAAGAGTCTGCTCCTGGGTGCAGGCATCACCATTGCCATTCAGTCCTCGTCGGCCATGACCGTTATGCTGGTGGGGCTTGTCAACTCCGGCATCATGGAGCTGAGCCAGACCGTGGGCCTGATTATGGGCTCCAACATTGGCACCACCCTCACCGCCTGGATTCTCAGCATGGCAGGCATTGAAGGTGACAACCTGCTGATCTCCATGCTGAAGCCCGAGAATTTCTCCCCGATTTTGGCCCTCATCGGCGTGATTCTGCTTATGGCGGCCAAAAGTGAGAAGAAAAAGGACACCGGCTCCATTCTCTGCGGCTTTGCAATTTTGATGTTCGGCATGGAGCTTATGAAGGACGCCATGGCGCCTCTGACGGATATGCCCGGCTTCGACTCCATGCTCACCCGGTTCAACAATCCCCTGCTGGGCGTACTGGTGGGCGCTGCCTTTACGGGAATTATTCAGTCCTCGGCGGCTTCCGTGGGTATTCTCCAGGCGCTGTCCCTCACCGGTTCCATTACCTATGGGATGGCAATTCCCATTATTATGGGTCAGAACATCGGCACCTGCGTCACGGCCCTGCTATCCTCCATTGGCACCAATCGAAACGCCCGCCGGGTGGCAGCGGTACACGTGAGCTTCAACCTCATTGGCACCGTGATTTGCCTGATCGGATTCTATGGGCTTAACGCCATCTTCCACTTCCCCATCACCGGCCTGGCAATTACCCCCCTGGCCATTGCCGGGGTACACTCCATATTTAATATTGTCACCACCCTGATTCTCCTGCCCTTCTCCCATCAGCTGGTATGGCTGGCAAACCTCATGGTTCCCGACAAGGGTGACTCCACCGAGAAAACCGTCTTTCTGGACGAGCGTCTGATGAACGCCCCCATTCTCGCCACAGAGCAGTGCCGGGAGCAGGTCGTTATCATGGGGCAGGTGGCAAAAAGCGCCCTGTTGGATTCCCTCCATCTCCTGTCCGACTATAACCAGAAGCTCTATGATAAGGTCGAGCAGCAGGAGCAGAAGCTGGACAGCATGGACGATGCGCTGGCCACCGCCCTGGTCAAGCTCTCGGCCCGGGAGCTCCGTGTGGAGGAAAGCCGCGAAATCTTCGAGCTGCTCCATGTGATTGGAGACTTTGAGCGCATTGGCGACCATGCCACCAACCTGGCAGAAAGCGCCTCGGAAATGCACAAAAACGGCTATCGCTTTTCGGAGGCCGCCACCAATGAGCTTACCACCCTGTTCGCCGCGCTGACGGAAATTCTGGAGCTGACCATCAACGCATTTCAGAAGAACGACGATCAGCTGGCGGGCCACGTAGAGCCTCTGGAGGAGGTCATTGACGATCTCACCACCGAGATCCGCAACCGGCACATCCGGCGGCTCCAGGACGGCGAATGCTCCATCGGCACGGGTCTGGTGCTCACCGATATTCTCACCAACTGTGAGCGGGTATCCGACCACTGCTCCAACATCGGCGTTTGCATCATCCAGATTCGGAATTCCGCCTTTGAGGTTCACGATTACCTTACGGAACTCAAGTCCGATCAGTCCGATCAAGCCCCCTCCTTTGTCAAGGAATTCAACCAGTTCCATCGAAAATATCGGCTGGAAGCGTAAAGAATGGCGCGTTGCAAAATCTCTTGCAGCGCGCCAATTTTCTATTTTATTAAGTAAGGTTGTTAATCCAAATGCCCTTTTTCACCAGATACAGGCCCAGCAACGTCTTCATCGCATCCACAATCTGCACCACCACATACATGAAAATCAGCGGCAGTCCCGTAAAGTGTGCCAGAATAAACGCCGTCGGGAGGTTCAGGAGCCACATGGAAACGCTGTCAAACAGGAACGTCAGCAGTGTCTTTCCGCCGGACCGCAGGGTGAAATAGCAGCTGTTATACAGGCCCCGGGCCGTGAGGAAGATCGCGTCGATCCACAAAAGATTCCGGGCAAGCTCCCGAACATAATCCGTGGTGTTGTAGATCCTCGGGAACAGCGGCGCAAAAATCGCCAGCAACGCACCGGCGCCCATACAGAGCACCGCACCAAAGGCGATCATCTTCCGGTTGGTGTCCACCGCCCGCTCAAATTCGCCCGCGCCCAGCTCCTGGCCCACCATAATGGAGATGGCCGTTCCCATGGCAAGCACCGCCATGGAGAAAAAGTTGTTCACGGTGCTGGAGATATTATAAGCCGCTACCGCATCCAGGCCCCGGGTGGAATAGCACTGGACGATCAGCGTAGTACCAAGCGACCACATCAGCTCGTTTATCATCAGGGGCATTCCCTTGATGGTAATTTCTTTTGCCAAATCCATAGGCACCCGCAGGGTTTTGTATACGCCGGTAAGGTAGGAGAACCGTTCCCGCTTCACCTTGGCATAAATCAGAATGAACGCCAGCTCTGCAAAGCGGGAAATCACCGTAGCCACTGCGGCACCGGCAACGCCCAATTTCGGCGCACCCAGCTTACCGAAAATCAGCACATAGTTGAAGCACATATTCACCAGCACTGCCAAGGTGCTGGCCTTCATGGGGATGGCCGTTTCGCCGGTTTCCCGCATAGTGGAGGAATACATCTGCACAATGGCAAAGGGAATCAGGCCCACCATCATGACCTCCAGATAGGTCTTGCCATAGCCCAGAGTGGCCTCCAGATCGCCGCCGGTACCGGTATCCGTCAAAAACAGGCGGATCAGCGGCTCCCGGAAGAACCAGAAAATTGCCATGGCCAGCAGCGTAATGGCGCCGGTGGTGAGCACCTTATAGCGGAATACGCTTCTGAGCTTCTCCTGATCGCCTTTTCCAAAATATTGGGCGCAGAATATGCCCGCGCCGGAGAGGCAGCCGAAAATACACAGCTGAAAGATAAACAGCAGCTGATTGGTAATGGCAACACCGGACATCTGCTCAGTGCCCACCTGGCCCACCATAATATTATCGAGAAGGCCCACAAAATTGGTGATGCCCTGCTGAATCACAATGGGGATCATCACCTTCAAGACACGGCCATAAAACGCCCGGTCGCCGATATACTTATGCACGTTAAAACTCCTTTGTTCCGAAAATGCCTGACAATTATAGCACAGACCGCCCCGATTTCACAAGTCCGATTTCGGATAAATTAAATGAGTTTCCCCTCGAAATGATCCATTTTGTGCTGAATAATCTGCGCCGTGAAGCCCAGAAACGTCCGCTCCTGGGGATGGAACTGCTCGTCTAAGTATTTCACCCGGATGGAACGGTAGCGGGTCACCGGGCGCTCGCCCTCGTGGCACAGGCAGCCCTCCCGGGTCTCATAGCGCCCCTCCCGGCTGACGATTTCCGGGTTCACAAGGATCAGACTGCCGGGGCCGATGGCACAGATCAAAATGCACTTCCGTTCGCCGATCATATTGGCCGCCATGCCTACGCACCGCTCCTCGTTGGCGCGCAGGGTATCCTTTAAATCCTGAATCACATTCTGGTCTTCCACGTTTGCCGGTCTGGAGGGGCGGGACAGAAACAGCGCATCCCGCACAATAGGTTTTATCATTGATATTTCCGCCTTTCTCTGCAAACTTCGGG
>OLSL01000631.1_pt1 | contig 37588 bp, 33 predicted proteins | sample 1672511 | NCBI WGS metagenome assembly OLSL01 (sample SAMEA3136694, study PRJEB25190) | human gut metagenome | biome: human gut; feature: human-associated habitat; material: faeces | place: Austria | collected 2013
GCATTCCCGGCTACGAGAAGTGCCCCCGGTTCGAGCGTGCTTATCAGTCTCCCCGCGCTATGCTGGCAAAGTTCGACGCTTCCGTCGCTGCCAAGAAGAAGTAATTATTTCTTAAACGATCTCCCACGGGTCAGGGGTCTCTGGCCCCTGACCATCCGGGAGTTGTTTTACGACCTCCGTCCGGAGCGGCTATTCCGGCAGAGGAAACGAAAAAATATGGAGGTATATCCCAATGGCTATCGGTACTTACGAACAGTACAAAGCAAGACTGCTGGCTATGAAGCCTAACGTCTATCTCAACGGCAAGAAGATTGACCGTTCCAACGGCAAGACCGGCGCTGAGCGCGATCTGGCTGACTGGATTGTCGGCGGCACCTATGTTATGAAGCAGTGCTACGACACCGCAAACGATCCCGATTACGCAGATGTCTGCGTGGTGAAGGATCCCGACGGTTCCGTTCACAACCGTTGCACCCACATCAACCAGTCCGTGGATGACCTGCTGAAGAAGCAGCTCATGACCCGTCTGATCTGTCATCGTGTAGGCGGCTGCATGCAGCGCTGCATGGGCACCGACGCCCTGAACGCTCTGTTCTCCGTCACCTACGACTGCGACGAGGCATGTGGTACTGAGTATCATGCAAGACTGCAGAAGTACATCAAGTACTGCCAGGAGAATGACCTTGTCTGCAACTGCGCACAGACCGACGTGAAGGGTTCCCGTAACCCCAAGTACAAGAGAGCGCATATGCAGCCCGATCCCGACCAGTTCGTCCATGTGGTTGCTACCGACGTTGACGGCGTAGACATCGACGGCACCCCCACCAAGGGCATCATTGTCCGCGGTGCGAAGATCTGCAACTCCAACGCTCCTTACGTGGACGAGATCATTGTCAACCCCACCAAGTTCATGGATTCCGAGGACGCTGAGTACGCTGTTGCTTTCGCTCTGCCCGCAGACTGGGAAGGCATCAAGCTGATGGCTCTGCCCGGCCAGCATCACAAGAGAACCCGTCTGGCTGCTCCCTTCGCTCAGATCGGCGACGTAGAGTCCCTGACCATCTTCGACAACGTATTCGTTCCCAACTCCCGCGTGTTCATGAACGGCCTGGAGAACGAGGGTGTTTGCCGCTATGCCGGTTACCTCGCTCTGATGTTCGCTCATTATCATCGTCATTCCTACACCGGCTGTAAGACCGCTGTGTCCGAGGTCATTGCCTCCCAGGCCGCTCTGGTCGCCGAGGTCAACGACATCGCTAAGCAGTCTCATGTCCGTGACAAGCTGTGCGATATCATCCAGACTGCTGAGCTGGTATTCGCTGCCGGTCAGTGCTCTGCTTACCGCAGCCAGAAGTTCCCCTCCGGTCAGCAGGTTCCCGATGAGATCCTGACCAATGCCGGTCGTCGTCTGGCTGGCCATAACATCTACCACGAGTATGAGACCATGGCTGACCTCACCGGCGGTGTCTGCGCTAGCCTTCCCACCGAAGAAAACTTCTTCATGGAGGAAGACAACGTTGGCGAGCTGTGCAACAAGTACATTGTCCGTAACCCCGCTTGGAGCGCTGAGAACACCCATCGCGTTATGCGCATGATGGAGAACAAGCTCTGCGATTCCTTCGAGGCTGCTCAGGCTGTTGCAGGCGTTCACGGCGGCGGCTCTCCCCTGATGGAGACCATCTGCATGATGAGCCGTTATCCCCTCGAGGATCTGAAGGCCATCGCAAAGTACCTGGCAGGCATTCCCGGCTACGAGAAGTGCCCCCGGTTCGAGCGTGCTTATCAGTCTCCCCGTGCTATGCTGGCAAAGTTCGACGCTCACGCAGCTGCAAAGAAGTAATTTCTGTCGCTTATCTCCCCCTCGTACCCCCCGGTGCGGGGGGGAGTCCTTGCATCTCCCCGTCCAGGGAAATTGTATTCCGGCGAGGACGCAGCACAGTCTGCATCTTCGCCGGAGGACATTTTGTCCTGATCCAATCTTATTATTAGGAGTGTTTTACAATGGCTCATCTGAACCGCAAGATCGGTATTCCTTCCTTTGACATGACCGGTAAGACCGCCATCATCACCGGCGGCACCCAGGGTCTGGGCTTCGGCATGGCATGCGCTCTGGCTGCTTACGGCGCCAACGTTGTCATCACCGCCCGTACGGCCCGCAAGGTTGAGGACGCTGTGGCTGACCTCAACGAAAACTACTGCAAGGGCGGCCGTGCATTCGGTATCCCCGCTGACTCCAGCAAGGCTGAGAACGTTAAGATGGTTGTAGAGAAGACCGTCGAGGAGTTCGGCTCCCTGGATATCCTCATCAACAACGCCGGCGTTTCCGGCCCCACCGCTCTGGTGGTCGAGACTCGTGAGGGTCGCCCCGAGTACACCCCCGAGGACTTCTCCAAGGTTCTGGCTACCAACCTCACCGGCACCTTTATGTTCTGCCAGGAGGCCGCTCGTCAGATGATCAAGCAGAACGCTACCAACGGCAAGAAGGGTGGCCGCATCATCATCACCGCTTCCGTGGGCGGCTTCATCGGCGGCAAGGGTGTTGTAGGCTACGGCGCTTCCAAGGCCGGCTGCCTGAGCCTGGCCCGTACCCTGGCAAACAACTTTGGCCGTGAGAACATCACCGTCAACTGCATCTGCCCGGGCTATGTTGTCACGCCTCTGAACGAAGAGTTCTTCGTTGACGCTGAGGGCAACTTCACCGATTACTACAAGAAGCAGTCCAAGTCCACCTCCGTGCGCCGTCTGGGCACCATCGAGGAGATCGCAGGCCCCGTACTGGCAATGTGCTCCGATTCCTTCAGCTACATGACCGGCTCCTACATTCTGGTAGACGGCGGTCAGTCCATCCCCGCAGAATAATCGTTTCTACATACGAAAGGAGCCTACGCTACCATGGAGTACGCTAACATTATCTATACCGTAGATAACGGTATTGCTACCATTAAGCTCAATCGACCCAAGGCCCTGAACGCTCTGAACTCCGAGATCAACGCCGACATCATGGCTGCCATCAACGAGGTCAAGGCCGATCCCTCCGTCCGCGTTCTCATTATGACCGGTTCCGAGCGCGCATTTGCAGCCGGTGCCGACGTCAAGGAAATGGCTGAGGCAACTCCTCGCTATGCCCGTGAGTTCTGCGGTCTGGCCATTGAGATCAACAACATTCTCGAGTCCCTGCCCATCCCCACCATCGCTGCTGTTGGCGGCTTTGCATTCGGCGGCGGCTGCGAAATGACTCTGGCCTGCGACTTCCGCGTTGGCGGCAGCCGCACCACCCTGTCCTTCCCCGAGGTTGGCCTGGGCATCATCCCCGGCGCCAACGGCTGCGCTCGTGCAACCGCAATCGTCGGCCCCGCAAAGGCAAAGCAGCTGGTGATGCTCACCGAGATGGTTCCCGGCAAGCAGGCTTATGATCTGGGCCTCCTGAACTGGTATGTTGAGGGCGACGCTGAGCTGAGCGCCAAGGCTGTGGAAGCCAAGAAGGCATTCAAGGCTGCCAAGAAGGCCGGTTCTGAGAACCTCGACGAGCTGAAGGCTGCCAACAAGGCTGCTGAGGCCGCGGCTGCCAAGGCTGAGTACGATGCCATCTACGCAAAGGCTGTTGAGGTTGCCAAGACCCTCATGACCAAGCCCGCCTGCGCTCTGGCCTCTGCAAAGGCTGCCATCAACAAGGCTGCCATCGAGACCATCGCTGCCGGTAAGGCCGCTGAGACCACCGAGTTTACCCTTCTGTTCAACACCCACGATCAGAAGGAAGGCATGGCCGCTATGATCGAAAAGCGCCCCGCCGTCTTCACCAACAACTAATATAAAAAACAGGGTACTTTCCAGTGGAAGGTGCCCTGTTTTTGTCGGTAGCTAGTTGACATTTTGGGTTTTTCCTGAGATAATAAGTAATGTATGAGAACGCGGAAAGTTCTCATTGGAACCGGCATTTCCGGTCTCCGAAATCAATACATAAAGGAGTCTTTTTTACCATGGCTATTGAAACTATTGCCGTCCTCGGCGCTGGCCAGATGGGTTCCGGCATCGCTCAGATCGCCGCTGCCAATGGCTACAAGGTCATCATGCGTGACATCAAGCAGGAGTTCTGCGACAAGGGTGTTGCCACCATCAAGAAGGGTCTTGACAAGCAGGTTGCAAAGGGCAAGACCACTCAGGAGGCTGCTGACGCCATCATGGCGAACATCTCCACCACCGTTGAGCTGGAGGGCGTTGCTCCCGCTGACTTCGTTATCGAGGCCGTTCCCGAGATCATGAGCCTGAAGCAGGACACCTTTAAGCAGCTGGGCGAGATCTGCAAGCCTGACGCGATTCTCTGCACCAACACCTCCTCCATGTCCATCACCGAGATCACCGGCGCCTGCAAGAACCCCGAGCGCTGCATGGGCATGCACTTCTTCAGCCCCGTATACGCTATGAAGCTGGTTGAGATGATCCGCGCTGAGAAGACCTCCGACGCTACCGTTGCGGCTGTCCGCGAGGTTTCCGAGAAGATGGGCAAGGTCCCCGTCCTCTGCCAGACCGACACCCCGGGCTTCATCGTGAACCGCTGCCTGTTCGCTTTCATGCTCGAGGCCATTCACGAGTATGAGGACGGCGTTGCTACCATCGACGATATCGACACCGCCATCAAGCTGGGTCTGAACCATCCCATGGGCCCCTTCGAGATGATGGACCTCAGCGGCCTGGACACCTTCCCCCATGTCACCGAGATTCTGGAGAAGCTGCCTGTTACCTCTTGGGCTTGCCCCGAGTCTGTTAAGGCTAAGATTGCTGAGGGCAAGTACGGCCGTAAGTCCGGCGAGGGCTGGCACAAGTACAACTAATCGCCCGTTTCACTCAGTAAGCATTTTGGGGGAGCCTCCCGCTCCCCCGTTTCCCCTATCATATGATTGGAAAGGATGCGTTAAGCATGAATGTAAAAGACATTAAGACCATTGCCATGTATGGCGCTGGCACCATCGGCGGCGGCTTCGCTGCATACTTCGCTCTCAAGGGCCTGAACGTTAACGTCTATGTTCGTTCCGAGGCTTCCAAGGAGCGCGCTCTTCCTCACATCCAGGGCCCCATCGACACCTACGTAAAGTACGGCATCATCGACGACGGCCAGAAGATCTGGGACAAGATTAAGATCACCACCGATCCCGCTGAGGCTTTCACCGGTGTTTACTTCGTTCAGGAGAACGGCGCTGAGAACCTGGAGCAGAAGCATCAGATGGTCGCTGTGATGGAGCAGTACCTGCCCGAGGACGCTATCATCGCTTCCTCCTCCTCCGGTACCCCCGTTACCCAGATTGCTTCCGAGGCAAAGCATCCCGAGCGTATCATTGTCGGTCATCCCTTCAATCCCGCTTACCTGCTGCCCCTGATCGAGATCTGCGGCGGCGAGAAGACCGATCCCGCTGTGATCGAGGCTGCTCGTGAGTTCTACAAGATGTACGATAAGGCTCCCTGCGTCCTGAAGAAGGAGAAGAATGGCTTTATCGCAAACCGCCTGATGCACGCTCTGTGGCGTGAGGAGATCGCTCTGGTTACCGAGGGCGTTTGCTCCATGGCTGACGCTGACGACGCTTGGACCTTCGGCCCCGGCATCCGTCTGGCTGCTTTCGGCCCCGCTATGAACTATGAGTTGGGCGGCGGCGAGCTGGGCCTCAAGGGCTGCGCAATCAAGTTCGGCGCTATGACCAATGCTGTGTTCGCTGACATCTCCGACATGAAGAAGGTTCCCGACACTTGGGCTGACCAGTCCGGCGAAGAGATCGTCACCGAGATGGCTGACTTCCCCGAGGTCATCGGCCACACCAAGCCCGAGATTGCTTCCTTCCGCGACAACCTCATCATCAACGTGCTGAAGATGCACGACAGAATGTAATTTCTGCTTTTTCTCTGCCCCGGATTTTCCGGGGCAGATTTTTTTGTTTACAATTCGCAGTTTCTTTGGCATAATGAGACTGGAAAACAATTCTACCCGAAAGGAGTCTCATTATGAATACAAAGGTTCTCCACAATCTCACCTGCGGGCTCTATGTGCTTGCCTCCAAGAACGGCGCCCATCGCAGCGGCTGCATCATCAATACCGTGATGCAGGTCACCTCCAAGCCCCTTCGGATCACCGTTACCGTCAATAAGGCCAACTACACCCACGATCTCATTGCGTCCTCCGGGGTATTCACAGTCTCCCTGCTGGATCAGTCCGCGCCCTTTGGCCTGTTCCAGCACTTTGGCTTCCAGAGCGGCCGGGATGTGGATAAGTTCAAGGATCTTAGCGTCAAGGAAGACGAAAACGGCGTCCCCTATCTCACCTGGGCCTCCTGCGGCTATCTCAGCTGCAAGGTGGTTTCGTCCATGGATCTGGGCACCCATACCCAGTTCCTCGCCGATGTGATCGACGCAGAAGCGCTGGACGGCATCGCACCGGTGAGCTATGCCTATTATCAGGCGCACATCAAGCCCAAGCCGCAGCCCAAGGAGGACGCTCCCGTCAAGGGCTGGGTCTGCACCATCTGCGGCTATATTTATGAGGGCGAAACACTGCCGGAGGATTTTATCTGCCCCCTGTGCAAGCACGGCGTGGAAGCCTTTGAGAAAATCCAATAACAGCTGAATCTGCCCCGTTCCTTTCGGGGCAGATTTTTGTTTACTTTTTCCGCTTCTTCTGGCATAATAGCCCTGGGGAATTCCCCAAGAGAGTAAAAAGGAAAGGAAGTGTCTGACCATGATTGGTTCTGCACTGAAAAAACTTGCCGCCGAAAACGGACTGACCATCTCCGGCGGCATTGCTTATGGAAATTATCAGGGCTATGCCATCACCCTGTCCGAGGGCGCAGGCTATAAGCTGCTGACCGTTTCCACCCACCTCACCGACACCGCCTGCAACTGGCTGAATAGCCAGCTGTCCGGGCACAATCTCATGAAGGAATTCCGGGTGGAAGACGTCCAGCTCAGTGAAACCGGCGCAGTGATCGTATTCAACGACAATCCCGGCACCATGAAGCGTTTCCACGAATTTCTCCAGTGGTTCTTCCCGCTGCTGCCCCAGGCCGGTGCAACGGGCTATGACTGCTGCTGTAGCTGCGGCCAGCCTTTCAATGGCGACGAGACCTGGAAAATGGCCGGAGATACGCCCATGCATCTCCATCCCAGCTGCGCCCAGTCCCTGCTTCGGGATGTACAGCAGGAGGAAGAATCCGAGCAGAAAACCGGCTCCTATGGCAAGGGCCTGATTGGCGCGCTGCTGGGCGGCGTACTGGGCGCGGTTCTCTGGGCGCTGGTGCTGTATCTGGGCTATATCGCCGCAGTGGCAGGACTGGTCATCGGTCTGCTGGCCGAGCTGCTCTATCGCGCGTTTGGCGGCAAGAATGGCAAGGGCAAGATTCCGATTCTGATTCTCGGCGTTGTGGTGGGCGTTGTCCTCGGCACCTTTGCCAGCGACGCGTTCACTCTCGCCTCCATGATCTCCAACAACGAAATCGCCCTGTCCTTCAGCGAGATCATCCCCTACATCTTCTATCTGCTGGGCGAGTCCACCGAGTATTTCGACGCCACCATGGCCAATCTGGTGGAGGGCCTGCTGTTTGCCCTGATCGGTATGGCCGGTATGCTTTATCGCACCTATAAGGAAACCAAGAAGTTTAAGATGAAGGATATGAAATAATCAAAACCACTTGTTAGGATAGCTTATAGCCCGTCCTAACAAGTGGTCTTTTTTAGTTTAATGCCCCTCCACAGTATTCACAGAAATTTCGCTGCCGAAGTCCAAGTCTCTGCCCGCAGTATGGGCAGTACTTCTTTATTTTCTTCTCTGGGATTGGCTGTTTTTCGGTTTCTGCTATATTGAGTTCACCATTTTTGCACAGTTCTATATCTCGCTTAATTCTATCCCCCAACACAACCGGAATAGACGAGCTCAGATTTTCAGAATATACCCAGTATTCACCTGACACATGCCCAAAATCATTAAAATCCAGGCAACAGCGCCAGATTGACGCACCACTTTGCGAATAAATATAGACAAAAACTAGCACACCCCGGATCTCATAGTGCTCAAGACGCTTTATGTGCTTGAGTTCATGTTTGATGATTCTCTCAAAATCATATGCCGTAAGACTGTTATCAAAGTTACATACTTGTTTTCTTCTATATTTATCTGAGTGTTTCCACTCATCGTACTTACCTGCAATCCAAGAAACTCCATAAGCGCAAATAAAAATTCCAGCGCACACGCAAACCAATACCCACATCTTTTTTCACTTCCCGCTTACTATGCAGTTCTCGGAATTATTCGTTTTCCTGCTTCGGAACCATGATCCGAATGGGCTTTGGAATATTCGTCACCAGCGCCTCCTGGGTCTCGCCGCCGAACTCGCCGTCCAGCGTCCACGGCACGGGTTCCTGGAACCTGAGGGTCACGGAGTCGCACTGGAGAATATGGAAATAATCCGGGCGGAAATCCCGGGCGATCAGGCTGCCCACCAGTGCGTTATAGTCCGCCAGCACTTTGGGAGCCTTGACGAGGATCAGCTCATTCAGGCCGTCGTCCATCTTCACAATATCGTCATCCAGTGCCTTAAAGCCGCCCACGGAGGTTGCGTTGGTGACCATGCCCAGGATCACATCGTCCTCAATCACCGTGTCCGCCGTCTCGGCCACCACGTGGATGGGGCGAATATCCGACAGCGAACGAATGCCCTCGAGAATGTACGCCGCCCGACCCAGGGCCTGCTTGCTGGCATGGGGCGTGGCATAGCTGACCTTGGTAAACGCGCCGAATGCCGCCACATAGGTAAAGTAGCGGTCGTTAAAGCCGCCCATGTCCACCGGGAACACTTCGCCCTCCACAATGTTCTGGGCCGCTTCCTTGATGGTCTTGGGGATATGCAGGGAGGTGGCAAAATCGTTGACCGTACCGGCGGGAATATAGCCCAGCACCGGACGGCGCTCCAGGGTCATCAGGCCGGAAACCGTCTCGTTGAGGGTGCCGTCGCCGCCGCAGGTCACCACCATGTCAAATTCTTCGCCCCGCGCCTGCAAGAACTCCGGAATGTCCAGAGGCTTCTGGGTGGGGTGGCACAATACGTCATAGCCGTTTGCAGTAAAGTAGTCGATGACGTCCATGAGCTGGAAGCGCATCTCCTCCTTGCCCGCCGCGGGATTCACAAAAAACAGCATTTTCTTCATCATCATAATTCCTCCACAGGAAATAGTTTAATTGTCGTTCTGGGCTGGGGGTGAAAGGGCAAATCGGGTCAGCTTGCAGTCCGTCTCCTCCAGCAGCTCCGCAAATCGCTGGGACAGGGACTGGCTTCTCATGTCCTCGATCACCTGATCCTTCCACTGGAAGTTGTCCCGGTAGTTTAGGAAGAAGATCAGGTGTACGCCATAGTCGGATTTTGCAATGCCAACGTCCCCGTAGGTATGCCCCTGGGGATCAAAGCACCAGCTGCTGAACTCCGCGCCCAGCTGTCCCGGCGCAATGTTCGTCAGCAGTCCGCCTGCATCCCGGCTGCCGCTGTCCGCAGATTGCCGCTGTGCCAGCTCTATGAACGCCTGCTCGGTATTGCCCTGCTGGCGGAGCCGCTCGAGATCCGTTTCGGCCCGCTGCCATACCGCCGCCTCGTCCTCCCCGTCTCCGGGCAGATAGAGCACCTGACGGATGTCCACGTTGGGCAGCTCCGATTTCGTCAGCGCCGCATAATCCGAGCGGTGGGCCTGATAGTATTCCTCCAGCTGCGCATCGGAAAACGTCTCGGCGCGGTACAGCGCATCGGAATAGGACTGCGCCAAAAATGTATCCCGTAAGTACGCTTGATAGGTTTCCACCGTCACCGCCGGGCCATAGCGCGCATGGAGATACGCCGCCGCATCCCCGGTGCCGTCCTTGTTCGTATACCCGGACGCCGCCGCCATGGCCGGAAGCTGCTCCAGCGTTGCCTCAAAGGCGCTGATTTCCTCCGCATCCGGCTGGAACCCCGCCCGATTGGCCCGGGCCACCAGACTCTCCGTCAGCGCAGCATCTTCCAACGCCTGCTGCCGGAAGTAGTCCGCCCAGCTGTAGTCCTCCTCCAGATTGATGTACTGCCGCTCCAGATTTCCCGCCGGGTCAAAGGGCAGCTGGGTCTTTTGCTGGGAATACTGGTTGTTCGTCTCCGCCACCGCGCTGCAATAGTAGATGGCAAAGGTGCGGTTGTCCATGGAAATGCCCTCATTTCCGTACATGGCCACTGCGTCCGGATCATATTGCCGGCTTGCCAGCCAAACCGTCGTCAGCACCGCCGCCAGCAGCACCAGAGACAAGAAAAGCCCCCGCCGTTCTCCGGGGGTATACCGGGGCTGCCGGGATATTTGGCGCTCCTGCGCTTCCTCCGTCCGGGACGCCGCCAAGTTCTCATAGAAGATGCCGGGTCGCGTTTGGGACGGCTCCAGGGACTCCGTGTCCATCCGGGCGGATTCTTCGCCGCAGTTGGGGCATCGCCCCGTCTGATCCAGTTCCTCGCCGCACAGAGGACAATTCATATCATTCAGCTCCCAGGTTCAAAGAATAGCTCCAGTTTATCACAGCCGGAAGAAAAATGCAATGAAACCTGCGAAAATCCCCTGTGTACGAATCCCGCGCTTTGTGCTATAATAGCCTCACTACATATGATTTTGGAGGGAACCCCTATGACCCAGGAGATTCAGCTGAAAAACGGCTCCGTGCTGGTATCCGTCAACGGCTACAGCGGCGAGAGCGATTTTTATGCCATGTACGATATTATCAAGGAACTGCTTGCCCCCGAGCACGCCACCTACGGCGTAGACAGTATGTGCGTAGACGGCTCGTTCCGGAAGGACGGCATCCTCGTCCGGATGAGCAGTGAATGCGTCACCGACGACTGCTGCTTCCACTATGACCCCACCACCCTCTCCCCCGAGGAAGTGGAAAAGGTCAAGGGCTGGATTACCGAAATCGTCACCGAGCTTCACAAGCGTCTGCCCCGATAAGCCCATCGGCTCCTGCGATTTGTATTCGCGGGAGCTTTTTTCTGCGCAAAATTCACTCTTTTCGAATAGTTATTACAAATATGTTAAGCTAATATTGTGGATTATTCCAAATAGACAAACCAAATGGGAGATTTTATAATGTTGCTATATGGAATTGTTTGCTTTTGAAAGGAGAATGAACCATGCGAAAATCCATCCTTGCTCTGCTGCTTGCCTTTGCTATGCTGGCTGCCATGCTGTCCGGCTGCGGCGGCAGCAATGCGTCCTCTGCGGCTCCGGCCCCTGCCTCCAGTGCGGAAGAAACCACCCCCTCTGAGGCCCCTGCCCCGGAAGACAGCACCCCTGCGGCGGAACCTGAATCTGCCGCCGAAGAAAGCGCCCTAGAAGAAGCCCCGGTGGAATATGCCACCATGGCCGAAAAATACGCCGCCATGAGCCACGACACCAACGAGGCCTATAAAGAGCTGGAGGATGGCGTGGGCACCGAGATCTCCTACCCCCTGGCCGACGGCGACACTCTGACCATGTGGCGCGTGTTCTCCGCCTTCATCTGGAGCGGTCTGATGGATTCCTATGCCGATATGCCCACCCTTCCCATCATTGAGCAGGCAACCGGCGTCAACATGAAGTTCATCGAGTGCTCCGACTCTGCCGCCTATGAGCAGTTCAACCTGACCATTGCCACCGGCGATTATCCCGACCTGATGGCCATGGACTATTATTCCGGCGGCGTCACTGCCGCCTATGAGGACGACGTAATCATCGACCTCACCGACCTGGTGGACGAGAACATGCCCAACTACATGACCCTCATCGACACCATGGACGATTACACCAAAAAAAGCATCTACACCGACGACGATCGGATTCTGCGCATCTGGACTCTGGCCTCCAACGTAATCTCCGAGCAGGGCCTGAGTTACCGCGTCGACTGGGCCAAGGAATTCGGCATGAACGCACCGGTGACTGTAGACGATATGTTCGACTACCTCACCGCCGTGAAAAATCAGTATAATTGTACCTACCCTATCTTCATCGACAACTCCGCCACCCTGGAGGGCTTCACCGGCGCATTCGGCACTGCGGGCATCAATCTGGGCTGGACGGATCTCGGCATGATGATGGATGGCGACACCGTGGTCTCTTCCCTCACCGACGAGCACTTCCGGAACTACATTGAGGCATTCCACAAGTTCTACGCCGCCGGTCTCATTAAAGATGACTTCTACTCCGAGTCCTACGGCCCCGACTATATCAACAGCTACGTTTCCAACGACCAGTGTGCCGTTACCTCCATCCGTGGCGATAAGTTCACCACCATGACCGCCGCCGCCATCACTCCCACCTTTGATTTCCAGGCCATGGCGCCCCTGGTGGAAAACGAGGGCGACACCTACAAGTTCCGGATGCGCACCAGCCACACCGGCAACGGCAATATGTCCATCACCACCGGCTGTGAGAACCCTGAAATGGCCGCCAAGTTCATGAACTGGTTCTACACCTACGACGGCTATATGGTCACCAACTATGGTGAGGAAGGCGTTTGCTTCGAGTATGACGAAAACGGTGATCCCGTCTACACCGACTTCATCGTCCACAACCCCGACGGCTACAACGTCATGAACCTCAGAAATATGTACACCAACCCGGTGTTCAACAACTATACCAACGCCACCGCCGTCTTCTATACCTATGACGAGGTAGAGCTTTCCGCCTTCGATATCTGGAACAACAACGGCACCGACGAATGCTCCCTGCCCACTCTGTCCCTGACCACCGATGAAAACGCGGAATATGCCAACATCGCCACCACCGTCTACACCTTTGCCACCGAGCAGATCCTCAAATGGATGATCGGTGAGGCAGAGCTCACCGACGAGAGCTGGAACAGCTACGTGCAGCAGTGCGAGTCCATGAATCTTGCCCGCTGCGTGGAGATCTATCAGAACGTTTACGATCGGATGTACAAAGCATAATGAAATCGGAGGGCGGGTTCATCCCGTCCTCCTTTTGTCTGCGCCGAAATGGATTGTGAGAAATCACCGAAAAAGGATTGCATTTCGTCTATTTTGTGCTACAATAGAGGAAGAAAAAAGCGTGCTCCTTCGAGTGCGCTGAAGTTAAGAAAGGATTGATTTTCCATGGCAAAGACCATCATTACCGCCGCTCTGACCGGCGCTGTAACTCCCGCTGGTTATGACATCCCCGAGACTCCCGCTCAGATCGCCGAGTGCGCTTATGAGTGCTGGAAGGCTGGCGCTTCCGTTGTTCACCTGCATATGCGTGATGACAACGGTGCCGGTGTTATGGATCCCGTAAAGTTCTACGAGACCATCAAGGCTATCCGTGCTCACAAGGACTGCGACGTTATCGTTAACTGCACCTCCTCCGGTGACAACCGTGTTTCCGATGACTCCCCCTACGGCAACGCTATGCGTATGCTGCATCATAAGAATGTTCCCGGCATTGAGATGGGCACCTTTGATGCTTCCTCCTTCAACTGGGGCATCCCCGGTGGTGTCTTCCACAACTCCCCCAACATGCTCTCCACCCTGGGTAAGCTGTATCAGGAGAAGGGCATTAAGCCTGAGTTCGAGATCTTTGATTTTGGTGCTCTGCGTGCTGTTGGCATCTATTGGAAGAAGGGCTTCGTTGTTGCTCCTCTGCACTTCCAGTTCTGCCTGGGCGTAGTTGGCGGCATGGACGCTACTCCCCACGATCTGCAGATCCTGCTCGACGAGATGCACAAGCTGCAGGCTGAGGGCAAGCTCCCCGCTGAGTGCACCTGGTCCGGCTTCGGCATTGGCAAGGGTCACCTGCCTGTTATGTTCTCCTGCATCGCCAACGGTGGTCATGTCCGCGTAGGCATGGAGGACAACGTTGTTTACGGCAAGGACAAGGACGGCAAGAAGATCATGGCCACCAACCTGCTGCTGGTTCAGCGCGCTGCTCGTGCCATCGAGGCATTCGGCAACGAGGTTGCTACCCCCGCTGAGGCTCGTGAGATGCTGGGCCTGAAGCCCCTGGATCATGAGGCTGTTTGCGCTGCTCTCGACGCTGTTAAGATCGAGGATCTGGAAGCTGCTAAGCAGGCTGTTACCGACGAGTTCGGCGGCCCCTACTTCGCTGCTACCGGCATGGGTGCAAAGAAGTAATTTACTTTTTGTACATCAGTTCCGCAGTGGTTTTTCCACTGCGGAACTTTTCTTTTTGGGCAATCCCATAAAACGAATCCCGCCGGACTGCATCCATGCAACCCGGCGGGATTTTTATTGTCATTCTTCTGTTTTCTGTAGCTCATTGGAGCCGAACGCCTGTACCACGGTGAGCACGGCCTCCTTCTGCTGGGGCGTTAACGGCCGCCAGCCCTCGAACAGAGTCTTTAATTCCGGGGTCATCTCCACCATTTCGCCCTCCGCAAAGAATTGGGACAGGGTAATGCCAAAGCCATGGCAGATTGTTTCCAATGTTGGGATAGAGGGCGATGTGCCACGTCTGAAAATATTAGCCAAGGTAGATTGCGATAGTCCGCATTCTTTTGCAAGGCGATATTCTGACCATCCGCGTTCATTTAGAATCTGCAACAGTCTCTGGTGTACGTCCATGCGATCCTCCCCTTTTGTAATTATTTTACCTTTCAAAGAGGAAGTAATATACTAAAGCCTTGAAATATTGTTGTCGTTATGTTAAACTATATTCGCCAATAATATACATTTATGGGAGGTAATTTTATGTTTCTCACAGAATCCGTCACACTATCCACCTGTGGTATCCAGTTTCAGCTTCCTCCGCATTTCACCATACTTTCTCCGCAAGAACTCACCGTTGATTCCCAACTAATATTGCAAAGTCCCGCAGAAGACTACACAATTCTCCTCAGCCTCACGCATAGTGAGCTGCCCTCCGGGCTGGAACTGCAAGATATTTTCGCTGAAGGCGGCTACCAGTTGCTCACTCCCATTACCCCCTTCCGGCAGAACGGCCTTTCCGGGCATTCCGCCGCTTATCTCAGCGGCAAGCGGGGCTATTGGGAGCTGCGGCTGGACCTTCCCACGTCCTCCAGCGACTCAGGCGCCCCCAACACCCTGGTCATTCAGCTCTCCACCCACTGGGGCCGGGGAATTCTGAGCCTGATGGATGCGCCGCCCCTCCAGTTCCTCCTCCATAGCATTCGCACCATCTCCCAATAGCAGCAAAAAGGATGTACCGCAATCACGCAGTACATCCTTTTCGTTTTTCATTGATTACCGGCACTTGGCCAGCAATTCTTCCCATTTCCGATCAACATAATCCTGAGCGTTCTCCAGCATCCACTCGTTGCCCTTCTTGAAGCAGTGCTTAAACCGTCCCTGGAGCCGCATATAGTCCTCGATGGGCTTCTTTTTCTTAGGCTCGTAGGTCAGCCGCCAAACGCCGTTTTCCACCTCGTACATGGGCCACAGGCAGGTATCCACCGCCAGCTGACAGATGGTGGGCAGCAGCGCCGTGTCATACTGCCAGCCTCTGGGGCAGGGAGACAGCACGTTCAGGAAGCAGGGGCCCTGGGTGTAAATCGCCTTTTTGGCTTTCTCGTGGAGATCCCGGAAATTGCCGATGAACGTCCTCTGGGCCACATAGGGAATGCCATGGGCCACCATAATGGCAGTCAAATCCTTTTTGTCCTGCTGCTTGCCCTGAATTTCAGAGCCGACAGGAGCCGTGGTAGCATCCGCAAAGCGCGGGGTGGAGGATGAACGCTGAATGCCGGTGTTCATATACGCCTCGTTGTCGTAGCAGACGTACACCATGTCATGCCCGCGCTCCATGGCGCCGGACAGGGACTGAAAGCCGATGTCATAGGTGCCGCCGTCGCCGCCAAAGGTGATGAATTTGAAGTTTTCCTGGACTTTTCCCTGCTTGCGGAGGGCTTTGTAGCAGGCCTCCACGCCGGAGCAGGTGGCCGCGGCATTTTCAAAGGCGGAATGCACATAGCTCTCTGTCCAAGAGGTGTAGGGATACATAAAGGAGGAGACCTCCAGGCAGCCGGTGGCATTGGTAATCACTGCCCGATCCTCCGGCTCCAGCGCCCGCATCACGGCACGACAGGTGATACCCGCACCGCAGCCTGCGCACAGACGGTGGCCGCCTACAAAACGCTCGGGCTTTTCAAGCTCTTTCTTAAACTGATATGCCATGATTTATTCCCCCCTGACGCCCATATGGGTGTATACTTCGCCAATTTCGCCGGTCTCGGCAATGTGCTCCAGCCGCTGATACAGGGCCGCAATATCGCCGGTGGACACGTCTCTGCCGCCCAGACCGTAGACCACATTGATGAGCTTGGGCCGCTGCTCCAGATCATAGAGCGCACTGCGGGTCTCCGCGAAAATCGGGCCGCCGCAGCTACTAAAGCCCTCGGATTTGTCCATGACTGCAACCGCCTTGCAATGGGACAGCGCCTGCGCCAGCTCCTCCGCCGGGAACGGGCGGAATACTCGGAGCTTAATCAGGCCGACCTTCTTGCCCTGGGCCCGAAGCTGATCTACCGCAGCCTTAGCGGTACCGGCGGTGGAACCGATGAGCACCAGCGCTTCCTCGGCGTCCTCCATGCAGTATTCCTCAAAGAAGCCGTAGGTTCTGCCAAACTGATCTCCAAAGCGCTTGCCCTGGTCGAGAATTGCCTGCTTGGCATCCTTCATGGCCTCGGCTTCCTGCTTTTTATGCTCGAAATAGTACTGGGTCACGTCGTAGGGGCCCACCGCCATGGTCTCTCCGGCCTTCAACAGGGAATGCTCGGGATGATATTCCCCCACAAAGTTCTTGACCTCGCCGTCCTCCAGAAGCTCAATGTTCTCCACCGCATGGGAGGTGATGAAGCCGTCCATGCAGATCATCACCGGCAGCCGAACCGCCTCGGCAATGGGGAACGCCTGGACATAGTTGTCATAGACCTCCTGGTTGTTCTCCGCATAAATCTGAATCCAGCCCGCATCCCGTGCGCCCATGGCGTCGGAATGGTCGTTGTTGATGTTGATGGGGCCGGACAGCGCACGGGTGGAAACCGCCAGCACGATGGGAAGCCGGCTGGACGCTGCCACGTACAAAAGCTCATACATCAGCGCCAGGCCGCAGGAGGACGTGGCGCTGATGGCCCGTCCGCCAGCCGCTGCGGCACCGATGCAGACGGACATGGAGCTGTGCTCGGATTCTACCGTCACCAGCTCGGTATGTACCTTGCCGTCCGCCACGTACTGGGCAAAATACTGGGGAATTTCCGTGGAGGGAGTGATGGGGAATGCGCCCATGACGTCCGGGTCGATCTGCCGCATGGCCACGGCAACCGCTTCGTTGCCGGAAAGTCTGTCGAGATGTGCCATTATTCTCCCTCCTCCTGAAATTTGATCGCATCAAAGGGACATGCGGTGATGCAGATGCCGCAGCCCTTGCAGTGCTGTAAATCGAATTCGCCGCGCCGCCCGTCCTTCACCGGAATGGCGCTGTCGGGACAGTAGGGCACGCACAGAAGACATTGCTTGCATTTATCCGCCAGGAATACGGGGGTCTGGGTGCGCCAATCCCCGGTGTTAAAGGCCAGCGACGTGGCGGGCTCATAGATTTCTCCGCCCGGGGTCAGCTGCTGCCAGGGGGAATTTTCATGAATATCCTTTGCGTAAATCATCCCTGTACCTCCTCCATGGAAATGCTCAATACCTTCATGTTGCCCGCGATGACCTGGGGCTTGGTGGCAAATTTATGGTGAAACGATTCCTCCATGTCCGCCTTAAACTTTTCGGGCTCTACCACACCGCTGACCTTTACCGTAGCAGCCAGCATGGGGGTGTTGGGGAATACCTTGCCTAGAATCTCTTTGGAAATGCCATTGGCGTCGATGGTACATACCCGGCCCGCATAGCCGCCCAGCAGCGGGCGGATCTCCTCCGGGGTCTTTCTGGTGTTGATGATGATCGCGCCGGATTCCTTCAAGCCTGCGGTCACGTCCACGCACTCGATGAGGCCCTCATCTACCACCACCACATAGTCCGGCTCGTAGATATTGGAATGAATGTTGCACCGCTGGTTGCTGATTCGGTTATAGGCCGTGATGGGAGCACCGCTGCGCTCCGGGCCATATTCCGGAAAGCCCTGTACGTATTTTCCGGAGGAGAACGCCGCGTCCGCCAGCAGAAGGCAAGCGGTTTTTGCGCCCTGTCCACCGCGGCCATGCCAGCGGATCTCCACCATATCCTGATTGTTCACAAAAATACCTCCCTGTTTTTGATGCAGTCGGATATACAAAAAGCGGCCCCGTCCGTAAAGGGACAAAAGCCGCAAACGCTTCGTATTACCACCCGTTACTGCATACCAACATATGCATCCCCAGATAACGGCAGGGAACCGGCAGCGCCTACTACAATGTTTGGGCTGCTGTTCAGAAGTGATGTTCAGACCGCCGCTACTATCACCGGGCTCTCACCGCCCCCGGCTCGCTTTGGAGTTTGCCTGCGTCCTACTGTCTTCGTCATTACATTTCCAGTGTTTTTAACTTGGCTCTATCATAGTCGCCCAGGCGGAATTTGTCAATATGCATTTTCCGTTTCACGCAACAACCTTTTCGCAGTTTTTTGTGGCATTTTTGTACAAGTTGCGCATTCGTTTGTGCATACCCAGCGCACATAAGTATGTCTTTGGCGTATAAGATGCATATCCGTCAGCCGCTTCCGTCATTGCAGGTTTTCCGTCGCAGATACTAGAAAGAATATTTTGCATTTTTCTCACAAAACCCCTTGACATTATTTCATTTATGTTGTATATTGTAGACACAAAGAAGAAAGGAATGATTCCAATGAAGTAGTCTAGCACGACAGTTCAGCGAGTGACTCTGTCGGAAGATTTGCAGGTTTGATATGTGTAATCTTGCATTGTTTATTTTCAGATGTTTGAAACCCCGCCTAATATTCTTATCCGGGATTTCCGGTTGAAAATAGATATTCCAACATTGGGAGGTACACTCCGATGTACTGATCGAAGTAACGTCCGATCCACCCATCGATGGAGGCAAGGGTCCCATGCACAGCTGATCTTTTTTCAGTTCGTCAAATTCGAAATTTTATGACAAGTCCCCGCATGGCAATCGCCGTCCGGGCAATGAAATTGGAGGTTAATTCCCATGTACTGATCCGTCAAACGTCCAGATGTCATTTTGTTGGAGGCTCGGGTCCCATGAAAAACTAAAGCGGAGATTCCGCCGATTGGATGAGATTTTTATTCACAACATTCTGGAGGACAGTCCCGTGAACAGATGATCTGGCAATGACGCCACAGTACCTTTGTAAAAAATAATTTCATATGAAAGGATGAGAGGGGCATGAGTGATCCCACTCAGCAGTAGCTGCCGTGTATGGTGAAGAAAGATACCGTACACGGCAGTTTTTTCGCCCATATCACCCAAAAAGGACCCGATACTTCCGTATCAGGTCCTTCTTTTACGCCATTCCCGCATGAAATATGGGCACATATACCGTACTGCCCCGAATTTGCCGGGATTCCATAAGCCAAAGGCGCTGCACTTGAACGGAAACCGGCTCCGCTTCTTCCGGGATTCTTCTGTTTTTCAGCCTGCACCGGCGGGCCAGAGTGATATGGGGAATAAACGCCCGGTCTTCCACCGAAAAGCCGTTTTCAGCCAATGCTTTCCCCAGTTCACGGAATACTTCGGCGGCTTCCGGGCCGTTTCCGGTGAGGTACCATAGCCGCTCCTGACCTTTTCCTTGGAACCAAGCATAGGAATCCAATGTGATGGAAAACGGCCTGTAATCCCCGGCTGTCGCAGTCAGAATCTCTTCCAGCGCTTTCAGCCGTTCCGGCGGAATATCTCCGAGAAATTGTAGGGTCATGTGGAGGTTCTCTGTGGGTGGAAAGCGCCCGGATTCTGATGCAGTCTCCAGATTCTCCTGCCACTGCAGTATTCTCTGCTTTTCCGACTCCGACGGCACCAGCGCATAAAACAGTCTCACAGGATGCCTCCCTTTTTCAGCTGCTCCAGCTGCCGGGCTGTCATCTGCCACGTCCAGTTGCCGGTGGGAACGCCGGGAACGTTGATGCGCGCTTCATCCCCCAGCCCCAACACGTCCTGCACCGGGAGAATCACGGCAGCAGCATGAGAAGACAGCAGTTCATTCAGAATTTCTTCCGGCGCAGTGTCGCTTCCCTGGGTCTCCAAAAAGCCCTTGAGCGTCTGATTGTCGTGGGTTCCGCTGAAAAACACGCGTTTTTCCGCTTCCTCCGGGGGCATTGCCACCATCTCCCGGGCGTTAAACTGCCAGACATTCATTCCCGGCAGGCCCGTATGCCGCAGGAGCACCGTCACCTGACTGTCCAGCGCACCAAGGTCTTCCGCGATAATCGGAAGCTGGCCCAGTTTTTCCGCCAGCGTCCGGAACAGCGCCACCCCCGGCCCCTTCATCCAATAGCCGCTCTTTGCCGTCTCCTCCGCCGGAATCGCATAATAGGCCGCAAAGCCCCGGAAATGATCCATCCGCACGAAGTCGAACTGAGATAGGGCCTGCTGCACCCGCTTTGACCACCAATCATAGCCATCCCGGGCCATTCGCTCCCAGTCATAGAGCGGATTGCCCCAGTCCTGCCCCTCCGGCGCGAAATAATCCGGCGGGCACCCGGCGCGCAGGGTGGGATAGCCCTGCGCGTCCAGCTGAAACAGCTCCCGATGGGCCCAGGTATCCGCCCCGTCCACCGCCGCATAGATGGGCAGGTCGCCGATCAGCGCAATGCCCAGGGTTTTGGCGTACTGCTTTAGCCGATTCCACTGGCAGAAGAACCGATACTGCTCCTGCCGCAGTGCTTCCAGTTCTTTTGCATACCGCTTCCGCAGGGCCAGAAGATTGGTGCGGTTCCGCTCTTGCTCCGGCCAGCACTGCCAGGGACGGTTCTCGTTCACCCGGCGCAGCACGGTAAAGAGCACATAGTCCTCCAGCCAAAATGCATTGTTCCGGCAAAAATCCGTATATCCGGCCATGTCCACGGTTACATCCGGGTCGATATACCGAGGATCCCCCGCAAAAATTCCGCGGCTGGAGTAGGGCGAATCCCCATCCCCCGCCGGGCACAGGGGCAGCAGCATCCAGTTCTGATACCCCGCCTGATGAATCGCGTCCAGAAAATCATAGGCCCCCTGCCCCATGGTTCCCCCGGGCAGGGAAAACAGCGGGCACAGGATTCCCTTGCCCTTTGGCTTTTTCACCAGTTCCGGCAGGGGCGAGTAGGTTTTCTGCGCGCCCTCCCGGTAGAGCATCACGGCGGTGCAGGGTGCAATGGTCAGTGTTTTCCCGGTGTGCGCCGTTCCGGTCAGCAGATCCAGCCAGCAAAGGCCATCGTCCTCCCGCTCCACCGTCTGTTCCGTCCAGGATCGGTTGACATAAAGTATAATTTGACTGTCCTTCCACTGGCGCTCCAGCAGGAATACCGCGTCATTCACCGCCGCATACCGTGCCGTTCCATGGGTCAGCACCGGATATTCCTTCCGCAGGTTCGACAGCATTCTAACATGGTATTGAAGGTCACCGTCTTCCCTGCCCCAGGGGAACGGACCGCGGTTAAATGGGTCGGCATAGCCCTCCATCCCCGCCTCGTCACCATAATACACGCAGGGCACGCCCGGGAATGCAAACAGTAATTCATCCAGCAGCCGCAGCCGACGCAGGGCCATGTCCCGCTTGTCCGGCGGCAGCCGATAATTTTCCCGCTCTGCCTCGGTAAGTCCCTCCGGCGCTTCTCCCAGCACCGTGAGAATCCGCGGCGTATCATGAGTACCCACCAGGTTCAGCGCCCCATACAGCGCCGTCTCCGGGTAGTTCTCCCGGATGGACTCCATTTCCTCGGCAAAGGCCCCCGCCGTTTTCTGCCCCAGCAGGAACGCCACCGCCCCATCCCGAAACGGATAGTGCATGGTGCAGTCCAGTTCCTGCCCCAGCAGATATTCCCGCAGCCGGTCATAGCTGATTTTGTGGCTGGCGTCCTCCCAGACCTCGCCCAGCAGCAGCGCATCCTTCTGTTCCGTTTTGCAGGCCCTTCGGATCGCCGCGATAAACGAATCCGGCAGCTCATCCGCCACGTCCAGCCGCCATCCGGAGGCCCCCAGACGCAGCCATTTTCGAATCACGCCGTCCTCTCCGCAGATAAGCTCCTGATAGCCCGGGTTCAGCTCCTCCACATCCGGCAAGGAATCCACGCCCCACCAGCATTCATATCCGGCGGGATACGCTTCCCCAAACCGGTACCAGTCGTCATAGGGACTGGGCGCAGATTCATAGGCCCCGGGCTGTGGATAATTTCCGAACCGGTTAAAGTAGATGCTGTCGTCCCCGGTATGGCTGAATACGCCGTCGAGAATCACACGGATGCCCATTTCTTTCGCCTGGGCGCAGAGGTTCCGAAAATCCTCCTCCGTGCCAAAGCCCGGGTCGATGGTCAGATAATCCGCCGTGTCGTACTTATGATTGCTGGAGGCCAGGAAAATCGGGTTCAGGTAGATTGCCCCCACGCCCAGAGACTTGAGATAGGGCAGTTTTTTTAGAATCCCCTGTAGGTTTCCACCGAAAAAAGGCCAGCGGGTCACCCGCTGCTTTTCATCCCGGCAGTAAAAGGGCGTGTCGTTCCACTCCTGCATCACCATGCGCCGGGTTCCCTTCCAGCCTGCCGGATGGGCCGCATTCTCCTGGCACCGGAGCCAATCCTCCCCTCGGGCAAACCGATCCGGGAAAATCTGATACACCACCGCATTTCGGTACCATTCCGGCAGCGGCTGGGGTGCATAGACCGTGATCTGCCAGGATTCCGGCTGATCGGTGCATTTTCCCGTGCCGCCGTGATCCACCCCATAGAACACTGTCCCATCGGCCGTATCCACCCGGAAATAATACCACACCAGTCCCGGCGTTTCCGGCACAATCCATTCCGCAGTAAATCGTCCAGCTTCGCCCTTTGTCATGGGGATCAGCGTTTCCGATCCCGTCCACAGGCGCAGATAGACCCGTTCTGCTTCCGGTGCATCCAAGGAGATCGTCACCGTTGTTCCGACCGCTACGGCACCGTATGGGCTGCGATATTCCTGCTTGCGAGAGTTGTGATAGAGTTCCATGTGCGCCTCCGTGTAGCGTAAGAATCAGGGAAGGACGCGGAAAAACGTCCTTCCCCTGTCCGCGGGAGTTTATCCCATGAGCTTCTGATAGATATCAAGATATTTCTTTGCGCTGATCTTCCAGCTGAAATCCTGCTCCATGGCCTGCCGCTGGAGCTGCTTCCAAGCATCCCCGTTCCGGCGGTAAACGCTCAGCGCAGAAAGGATGCAGTTTTTCAGCTCCTCGCCGCTGGGATTCCGGAAGGAGAAGCCGGTGCCCTCGCCGCTGTACTGATTGTAGGGGATTACGCTGTCCTTAAGACCGCCGGTTTCCCGTACAATGGGCAGGGTTCCGTAGCCCATGGCAATCATCTGGCTTAGACCGCAGGGCTCAAACAGCGACGGCATCAGCAGCATATCTCCCGCCGCATACATCCGGCAGGACAGTGGCTCGTCAAAGGTACACCGGAACGCGATTTTGTCCGGAAATGCCGCGCTGTAGTTCCCCAGCAGGCGCTGGTATTGCTCGTCACCGGTGCCCAGAACCGCCAGCTGCACATCCTGATGCAGCAGAGATTCCAGTGCCCAGGCCAGAAGATCCATGCCCTTCTGATCCGTCAGCCTGGAAATCAGTACCATCAGCGGCGTATCCGGCTCCTGGGGCAGGTTCAGTTCCTTCTGGAGTTCGTCCTTGCACTTTGCCTTCCCCGTCATGTCGTCCATAGAGAAGGGATAAGCCGCCTTGGCCGGGGAGAATTTCACCGTATCAATGCCGTTGAGGATACCCGCCAGACGTTCCCGATGCCCACTGAGCACCCCATCCAGCCCTTCGCCGTACTGCCAGGTGCAGATTTCCCCGGCGTAGGTGGGGCTGACCGTAGTGATGTAGTCGGTATAATAGAGTCCGCCCTGGAGGAAGTTGATGGCATCGTCATGCCACCGGAGCTGATCCGCCGCATTCTTGCAGGTATGCAGCGCCAGCAGATCCCCCAGCGCAAATTCGCCGCAAATTCCCTGGAACTTCAGGTTGTGGATGGTCAAAACCGTATGGATGTGCTGATATTCCGCAATCTGCCGGTACTGCTCGTGGAGGAATACCGGCACCAGCGCCGTATGCCAGTCGTTGCAGTGGATCACGTCCGGGAAAAAGCCGTCCAGATGCATCAGGCACTCCAGAATCGCCTTGGAGAAGAACGCCACGCGCTCGCAGTCATCCCCATAGCCATAGGCGGCATCCCGGTAGAAATAGAATTCATTGTCCACGAAATAATACTGGATGGTTCCAACCTTCAGAGTTTCAATGCCGCAGTACTGGTTTCGCCAGCCCAGGGGCACCGTAAATACCGAAAGCTTTTTCATCTTATCCCGATATTCCGCCGGAATCTGACGGAGCTTGGGCAGAATCACGCGGATTTCGCAGTCCTTCCCCTTGAGGGCCGCAGGCAGACTTCCCGCCACGTCCCCCAGGCCGCCGGTCTTAATAAATGGCGACGCCTCAAAGGCCGCAAACAGCACATTTATCTTCTTCGCCATGCGCTCGCCTCCTTACAGCTCCTGCTTCTTTCCAATCACAAAGGGCTTCTTCTCGCTGCCGGACAGCTTCACGTCCGGGCTGATTTTGACGTTTTTGTCGCAGATCACATTTTCCACCACGGCGCCCTCGCCGATGGTGCAGTGCTGCATCAAAACGGAATTCCGCACCACGGCACCCTTTCCGATTTTTACGCTCCGGAACAGGATGGAATTTTCCACGGTGCCCTCCAGAATGCAACTGGCCGCCACCAGAGAGTTCTTCACATTGGCGCCGGGCAGATATTTTGCCGGAGGCGAATCCTGGGTCTTGGTGAGCACCGGACGATCCTCGGCGAACAGCTCCGCCTGCACCTCGGGACGCAGCAGATCAAGGGACACATGCATATAGTCCTCGGCATTGTCCACCGCGTGCTCATAGCCGCCGTAGCACCAGGAATTCACCTGAATCTGCCCCAGGCTGGTGGCCAGAATGTCCATAATGTCGATATAGCCCAAATTCTGATAGCATTCGATGAAATCCAGCACCAGCTTCCGGCTAATCAGCATACTGTCCAGGAAGCAGTTGGCCTCGCCGCTGGCAGTGGAATGAATCCCCGTCACCGTGCCGGTGGGAGTAAGTTCCAGGAACAGTCCGTGGGCTGTATCGCCGGATCGCACCTTCTTATAAATCAGCGTCACCGGCGCTCCGGATTTTTCGTGCTGGGCAATGGCAGGCTGAAAATCAATGTTATACACCCGGTTTGCCGCACAAAACAGCACCGCGTCTTCATCCGCCCGGAGGAAGAACTCCCGGTTTAGAATCACATCCCGCAGGCTGAACCGCGCATGGAGATCCTTGAGTCCATGCACCGCGCCGGGCAGCATAAACATACCGCCCTGCTTTTTGCTGAGGCCCCACTCCCGGCCCATATTCAGATGATCCGCCAGGGATCGGTAGTTGGAAGGGGTAATCACGCCCACAGTGCCAATATCGGAATTGGCCATGGACGACAGGGTAAAGTCGATCAGGCGATAGCGCCCGCCAAAGGGGATGGACGCCACCGGACGGTCTTCAATGAGCTTTCCATAATGCTCGCCGGTGTAGTTGGTGGAAATCAATCCGATTACACTGCTCATAACACTGCCTCCTTACCCGTTGGTCAGATCATCACCCAGAAGGGTAATGGATCCGTTCTCTGTATCCTCGCCGAAGGTGGTGCCCTCCAGAATCGTGGCCCGCTCCGAGACAATGGCCCGATAGACCCTGGCCCCAGGCTCCACCACCGCCCCATTCAGAAGAATGGAGTCCTTCACCAGTGCGCCCTCACCCACGGTGACGTTAGAGCCCAGCACGCTGTGATGGACCGCGCCCATGATCTTGCAGCCGTTGCTGACGATGGTTCGCTGCACGTCGCCATTGGGCCCCACAAAATGCGGAGGATGGATATTGGAGTTGGAATAGATTCTCACGCTGCCATAGAGATCCAGGGGCGGATGATCCTCCAGAAGCTCCATATTGGCGCTGTAGTAGCTGTCGATGGTACCAACGTCCTTCCAGTAGCCAGAGAACTCATAGGCAAACAGTCGCTTTCCCGCCGCCAGAAGCTCGGGGATAATATTCTTGCCGAAGTCATGGGCCGAGGTCTTGTCCTCATGGTCGGCAAGGAGTGATGCCCGCAGCACATCCCAGGAGAAGATATAGATGCCCATGGATGCCAGATTGCTCACGGGCTTCTCCGGCTTCTCCCGAAAATTCACAATGCGGCCCTGCTCATCGGTTTCCATAATGCCGAACCGGCTGGCTTCCTCCCAGGGTACGGTCATCACCGACACGGTGAGATCCGCCTGATTCTCCTTATGGGCGTCCAGCATTTTGCTGTAGTCCATGGTGTAAAGATGGTCGCCGGAGAGGATCAGCACATAGTCCGGGCTGTAGGAGTCGATAAAGTCGATGTTGTGATAGATGGCGTCGGCGGTGCCCAGATACCAGGAGCCGCCGGTCTCGGTTTCATAGGGCGGGAGCACATGGACGCCGCCGTTGGAGCAGTCCAGATCCCACGCCTCTCCGTTGCCAAGGTAAGCATTGAGCACCGTGGGCTTGTACTGGGTCAGCACGCCCACCGTGTCAATTCCGGATGAAACACAGTTGGAAAGGCTAAAGTCAATGATGCGATACTTTCCGCCGAAGGATACGGCGGGCTTTGCGTTTTTCTTGGTCAGATCCTTCAGACGGCTGCCTTGTCCGCCTGCCAAAAGCATGGCAATACACTTTTTCTTTCGCATGAGAACCCTCCTTCTTAGATGTGCCAGTATCAAAGGACAGTGGGAACCCGGTGGGTGCCAGGTTCCGAACCATTGCCTTTATTTCAGTTTATCACAATGAGCGTGCCAGATATCCTCGCAATACTGCCGAATGGTGCGGTCAGAGCTGAAATCGCCCGCCATGGCAATGTTGGTCAGGGACATTTTGCCCCAGCCCGTGGTGTCCTGATATTTCCGGGTCAGCTGCTCCCAGGTCTTGAAATAGGAATCGAAATCCTTCAGCACAAAATACTCGTCGTTGCCCTTGAGCAGTGCGTCGTGAATGCCGTAGAAATTCGTGCCCATGGGCAGGAAGGTACCGTCTACCAGCTGATCGCAGATTTTCTCCAGCCGCCGATCTCCGTGGCAGGCGTCATAGGCGATGTAGCCGCCATGGAGATAGTAGTTCATGACTTCGTCGGCGTTCAGGCCGAAAATTGCAATGTTCTCCGGGCCCACCAGCTGCGAAATCTCCACATTCGCGCCGTCCAGGGTGCCCAGGGTCACAGCGCCGTTGAACATAAACTTCATGTTGCCGGTGCCGCTGGCCTCCTTGCCCGCCGTGGAAATCTGCTCGGAAATATCCGCTGCCGGGTAGATGAGCTGGGCCGAGGAAACGTTGAAGTTCTCCAGGAATACCACCTTGATCTTCTTGCTGACCACGGGATCGGAGTTGACCAGATCCGCAATGGAGCAGATATACTTGATGGTCTCCTTGGCAAAGGCATAGCCCGCCGCCGCTTTGCCTGCAAACAGGAAGGTGTGGGGCACCACGTCGGCGTTGGGATTTTCCTTCAGCATATTATACAGGTTCATCACCTTAAACGCCGCCAAGAGCTGCCGCTTATAGGCGTGGATTCGCTTGACCTGCACGTCGAAGACGGAGTCGGGATCAATGGCAATGCCCATGGTTTTGCCGATATAATTGCCCAAGCGCACCTTGTTCTCCCGCTTGCTCTCCCGCAGCTTCTGGAGGAAGGCGGAATCGTCCCGATAGGGGAGCAAATCCTGAATATGCGCCGCATTGTCCAGCCATTCCGGCCCAATGGCGTCGGTGATCAAACGGGACAGGCTGGGGTTCGCCTCCGCCAAGAACCGCCGATGGGATATGCCGTTGGTTTTATTGTTAAACTTCTCCGGCGTCAGGGCATAGAAGTCCCGGAGCACCGAGGTTTTGAGGATCTCGGTATGCAGCGCCGCCACACCGTTGACGCTGTAAGAGCCGATGATGGACAGATTCGCCATATGCACCTGGCCGTCCCAGAGAATGGCGGTATTCCGCAGACGATCCTGCCAATCCGGCCGGCTGCGGTCAAAGGCCGCGCAGTACCGGCGGTCAATCTCCTCGATGATCTGATAGACCCGGGGCAGCAGGGAGCGCATCAGCTCAATGGACCACTTCTCCAGGGCTTCGGGCATAATGGTGTGGTTGGTGTAGGACAGGGTGCGGGTGGTAATATCCCAAGCTTCGTCCCATTCCAGCCCTTCCTCATCCAGCAGCACCCGCATCAGCTCCGGCACGCACAGGGCCGGATGGGTGTCGTTGGTGTGGATGCTGATTTTATCCGGGAAGATGGACCAGTCCGGCCCATAATTCTTCTTAAAGTTCTTGACGATATCCACCACGCCGGCAGAGACAAAGAAATACTCCTGCTTCAGCCGCAATGCCTTGCCGGCCTCGGTACTGTCGTCGGGATAGAGAATGCAGGTGATAGCCTCAATCTCGTTGCGCTCCCGCATGGCGCCGGAATAGTCGCCGTGGTTAAACGCCGCCAGATCCAGCCGTGTGACCACGGGTTCCGCGCTCCAGAGCCGCAGGATGTTCACGGTCTTGCCGCCGTAGCCCACAATGGGAACGTCATAGGGCACTGCCAGCACCGTCATAGCATCCCGGGTAACGCAGTGGAGCTTTCCGTCGGGGGTAGGAATCTGCTCCACCCGTCCGCCGAACTGCACGGGGATGGCATCCTCGGGGCGCTTGACCTCCCAGGGATAGCCGTTTTCCAGCCAGCTGTCCGGCTCCTCGGTCTGGTAGCCGTTTACGATTTTCTGTCGGAACAGGCCAAACCGGTAGCGAATTCCCATACCGACCCCGGGCACGCCCAGATGCGCCATGGAATCCAGGAAGCAGGCTGCCAGCCGTCCCAGGCCGCCGTTGCCAAGGCCCGGATCCTGCTCACAGGCGCAAAGTGCGTCGAGATCAATGCCCAAATCCTTGAGACCCTCCCGGACGGTATCCTCCTCCTGGAGATTGATGAGATAGTTTTTCAGCAGCCGCCCAATCAGGAACTCCATGGAGAAGTAGTGAACCTTCTTCTGCTGAAGGCGGATATGCCGCTGCGAGGTCTGAGTGCGCACCTTGCTCACCGAGCTGGAGAGCAGATAGGCCAGCACCTCATACTGCTCAAAGATGGTGCATTCTTCTATGGGCTTCGCCAGGGTCTCCAGTGCTTTGGCCCCGTAGGCGATCTTAAAATCTTCTTTTCCCGCGAACATTTCATCGCTCCTAACGTTATTTCTGTTTTGCGTTCTTTCTGGGCAGCTTTTGCAGCAGGATTCCGCCGATGGGCGGTACTGTTACCCGAACGGACCATTTTTCTCCGTGGCAGGGCACCGGCTCCGCCTTCAGGATGTCCGGATTTCCCTTGCCGCTGCCGCCGAACTCCGTGGCGTCGGAGCTCAAAAGCTCCTGATACTGCCCGGGATAGGGTACCCCGATGCGAAAATCGGAATACACCTCCGGCTGAAAGTTCAGCAGCACCGTCACCGCTTTAGTTTTCTCCCTGCCGGTGCGCCGGAACAGGAGAATCGACTGGGCGCTGTCATCGGCATCCAGCCAGTGGAAGCCCTCCCAGCTGTGGTCGTCCTGCCACAGGGCCGGGGTGTTCTGATAGAGCCGGTTGAGCTGCTTTACATAATCCTGATGCATTTGATGGGCCGGATAGTCCAGAAGAAACCATTCCAGGCTCTCATACTCCCGCCATTCAATAAATGGGCCGTATTCCGTAGACATAAAGCTGAGCTTTCCGCCGGGATGGGTGATCTGATACAGCGCCAAGAGCCTGAGCCCCGCAAACTTCCGCCAATAATCTCCGGGCATTCGGCCCATCAGACTGAGCTTCCCGTGTACCACTTCATCATGGCTCAGGGGCAGGATAAACCGCTCGGAGAAGCCATAGGCCATGGAGAACGTCAGCTTGTTGTGGTGATACGAGCGGAACGGGAAATCCGTTTTGCAGTATTCCAGGGTGTCGTTCATCCAGCCCATGTCCCACTTATAGTCAAAGCCTAAGCCGCCGGATGCTGTATCTCCGGTAACATAGGGCCAGGCCGAGCTCTCCTCCGCCACGGTAATGGCACCGGGGGCAAAGGTATGGACTGCATCGTTCAGCTGCCGGAGGAATTCCACCGCAGCGGTGTTTTTCTCGCCGCCCTGGTCATTATATGTTTTTTCCGCCCAATCCGGCAGTCCGAAGTTCAGATACAGCATACTGGTCACGCCGTCCACCCGAATTCCGTCCGCGTGGTAGCAGCCCAGCCAATACAGCGCCGAGCTGATTAAAAAGCTCCGAACCTCGCTGCGGGTAAAGTCAAATTTATAGGTGCCCCACTCCGGGTGATCGGCCCCCTCAAAGAGCATTTTCCCGTTGAACCGTCCCAATCCGTGGGCATCCCGGCAAAAATGTCCCGGCACCCAGTCAAGAATCACGCCCAGGCCATGCTGATGGGCCTGATCGACAAAATACATAAAGTCCTGAGGCCCTCCATAGCGGCTGGTGGGGGCAAAGAAGCCCGTCACCTGATAGCCCCAGGAGCCGTCAAAGGGGTGCTCCATCACCGGCAAAAGCTCCATATGGGTATATCCCATTTCTTTGGCATAGGGGATCAGCTCGTCCGCCAGCTGACGATAGCTGAGGAAGGGATAATCCGGATCCTCCGGGTGCTCCTGCTGCTTCCAGGAGCCCAGATGTACCTCGTAGATATTCATAGGCCGAGGCGATTTGGTGCTCCGGCGGATGGCCTGATAGCGCCCGTCGTGCCAGGTATAGCCGTCCAGCTGGGCAATGCGGGATGCCGTTCCGGGCCGAACCTCCGCCCAGAAGGCATAGGGATCGGCCTTGTCAAAGGTCTCCCCTGCCGCCGTGGTGATCCGGTATTTATACAGGTCGCCGGGGTTCGCCTCCGGAATGATGCCGGAATAAACGCCGGTGCTGCCCTGGGGCGTTAAATACCGGGGCGTCCAGTCGTTAAACGAGCCGATCACGCCCACGGATTTGACCTCCGGGCACCATACCGTAAACCGCACGCCCCCCTCCACGGGATGCGCACCGAAAATCCGATAACTGTGAAAATACTGCCCCTGATTGAACAGGTACAGCTTTTCCTCTGTGATATTTGCGTCAGTGATGTTCATGTAAAAACCCTCATCTTTCCGGGGCCGGTCCCCTGTGCTGCCGCAAAACAAATCGAGTCATACCGCAGAATGTCTTCACGGTATATAAATATCCGAGTTTATTGTACCGGTCATTTCCCCTCCTGTCAAGCAATTGACAGGCGCATTATAATACAAATAGAGATCGAAACCGGAGGCGCACCATTATGACATTTTCTCAGCAAATGGAGTTTACCAACCGTGAAAACCGCTTTATGAATCACTGCGGTATCCGGATCACAAAGCTGGAGCCGGAGTGCTGCGAGGCCCAGCTGTCCGTGGCCGATTACTGCAAAAACACCGGTGAGACCATCCACGGCGGACTGCTGTATACCATGGCAGACTGTGTGGTGTCCGCCTTTGCCCGGGCGTTGGGAGACCGCCCCGTGACCCTCAGCGGCGATTTTCACTACCTTTCCAATGTAACCGAGGGCACCCTCACCGCCCTGGCCACGCCCATCCATTCCGGCAGGACCATTAAGACCTTTCAGGTGACCATTTCCGCCGGAGAAAAGCTACTGGCCACCGGCACCTTCTCCTGCTTTGACCGGGGACCGGAACAAAAGTAAACGAATTGCCTGCTGCGGACAAATCCACAGCAGGCAATTCTTATGCAGTTTTCTTCTGTTTTTCAGGTAGCTGCACCCAGATAATCGCCGCGAACATCAGGACGCAGCCCAGCAGCTCCACGCCGCTCATGGCCTCCTTGAGCAAAATCCAGCCAAAAATCAGGCTGAACACCGACTCCAGGCTCATAAGCAGGGACGCCACCGTGGGCTGGGTATCCTTCTGGGCCACGATTTGCAGGGTATAGCCCGCGCCGCTGGACAAAATGCCCGCATAAAGGATGGGCATGGCGGCAGCGCAGATATTCTCCCAGCTGGGCTCCTCAAAAATTAACATAAAAATCCCCGCCAGAATGCCGCAGACGAAGAACTGAATGCAGCTCATTTTCACGCCGTCCACCTTGGGGGAAAAATGGTCGATCACCAGAATATGCCCCGTAAAGCCCAAGGCACAGAGCATCTCCAGCAGGTCGCCCTTGCTGAGGTTCTGAATGCCGCTGCCATAGAGGCACAGGAGATACATCCCCACCAGCGCCACCACCACGGCGGCCCAGGTCTTACCACCGGGCTTTCTCCCAAAAAACAGCCCGCAGATGGGCACCAGCACCATATACATGGCCGTGATAAATCCGGCCTTTCCGGCGGTGGTATACTGAATGCCGATCTGCTGGAGAGCACTGCCGATGAACAGCATTACGCCGCAGCAGATGCCGCCAAGGAGCAGGATGTTCCGGTTTTCCGGCCTTGTTTCTTTCTTCTTTTTGCCCTTCCCCATCACTGCAATCACCGGCAGCAGCACCACGCCGCCTAAGATAGACCGGCTGCACAGGAACGTAAAGGGGCCAACATAATCCATGCTGACGCTCTGGGCCACAAAGGCAGCGCCCCAGATCATCGCCGTGAGCAGCAGCAGAAGATTTGCGCGAACCTGTTTCATGATTTTCTCCGGGAAGTAAGTTTCGTAATGATGGTGCTATAGATGCAGCCTGCCGCAATGCCCAAAACCGCCATGACAATCCAGATGCCCCAGCCCTGGAGCCCCAGATACAGCGCCACGGAATAGACCATCAGGTGCCACAGATAGATTTCAAAGCTCCGGCTACCCAAAAAGCCCAGGCCCCGGTTGATAAAGCGGGTCAAGCCCCATTTTTCGTGCTTTTCCAGACACCAGGTGGTGAAATACAGGCAGCCCGGGGTGCTAAAAAGGAATGGGTGCCACCAGAAGCCAAATCGGCTCAGGGAATTGGGATGCCGCTTCACCAGATAAAACAGCCCCACCATGCTTACCGCCAGCAGGATTCCGGAGACGGCCAAATGCCGCCGGGAGGGCTGACGGCCTTCCATGGCTTCCTTCCCAAGATACATTCCAAGGAAGTAGATCGGGAACCGGCTGACGCCAATCATCAGGCTTGAGCCAATGGCCCCGGCTTCCATCAAAAACAGCAGCGGAATCACCCACAGGGATTTCCGTCCGTATGCCTTGATCACATGGTAAAACAGCGGAGAAAACAGATACATCCCGATAATCGTGGGAATATACCAGTTGAACTGTCCTCCCTGCTGACCCCACCAGCCAAAGGTGGTCAGATTGCCCAGGGCCTGGAACTTGTTCATCCAGCCCACCGCCAACGAAAACCCGCAATACAGCACAATAAAGGGCAGATACGCAGGCAAAAGGCGGCTCATTCGCCGCTGGAGGAACCGCAGCGGATTGTCATTTTTGCTCAGGGAATGGTAAATGCCGAAGCCGGAGAGGAACATAAAAATGTCCACCGAGCCCACCGTATACCACATGGTGATATTCAGCTGGGTATAATCCTTGAGTCCGCTGTGATAATAGAAAAAGTGACCATAGACCACGATCAGAATCGCTATGCCCATGAGCTGGGACTTATAGTGGCTGATCCGCTGATATGCGTTCATATTCTCACTCCTTACATACTTCCTCTGATTATACCAGATTCTATGGAAAAATCCTATGGTATTTCGTATTTTTATGCGCAGAAAATGGGAGCGCCGGCCCATGCAGACTCTCCCATACTGTTCTTATGCAGATGTAGCGGCCTTTCTGGCTTTCCATTTTGCCGTTGCCCAGCTTACGATTTGATGGTAGACGACGCCCATGCAGGTGCCGATCCCCGCAATGAGGATCCATTTCCCCCAGCCCTGCACCTTCAGCGCCAGGCACAGCTCATAGAAGGCCAGGTGGCAGAGATAGATTTCAAAGGAACGGGTGCCCAGGAAGTTCCACACGCCGTTGACCTTCCGGCCCAGGGCGTTTTTCTCCTGCCATTCCATGATCTTCGTCAGGCCGAACGCCGTAGCGGGCGTGGAGAAGAAGAACAGAATCCAATACATGCCGTAGTTCCAGAGATACTTTCTGCCGATCAGGAAGAAATAGGGTACAATGGCCATGGCGATCAGCGCCACCACCGTCCAGACCCATACCTGACGGCGAGTGGGCTTTTTCCCCTCATAAAACCGTGCGCCAAAATACATGCCCAGGAAATAGGTAGGGAACCGGGTCACTGCCATCAGCAGATTGGAACCCCAGCCTGCCATAATCACAATGAACAGTGCCGGGAATACCAAAACGCTTTTCTTCCCCAGCCGTTCAATGCAGTCGAAAAACAGCGGAGACAGCAGATACAGCACCAAAATCGCCGGGATGTACCAGTTAAACTGCTGCTTCTGCTGGAACCACCAGCCAAGTCCCGTCAGGTTGCCCAGGGCCTGCCCCACGGTCATGTCCCGCATCAGCATTCCCGCCGCGCACCAGGCGATCATCACCGGCAAAAACGACGGCAGCAGCCGGGACAGTCTTCGGCGGTAGAAGGTAAAGGAATCCCGGTTTTTCTTCAGCGAATGGTAAATGCCGAAGCCCGAGACAAACATAAACATCTCCACAGACCCCAGGGTATACCAAATGGTAAAGTTGAGGTCTTCGTAGTTTTTCAGCCAGCTATGGTAATACAGCAGATGCCCGTAGACAACCACCATCACCGCCATGCCCATCAGCTGGGACTTGTAGCGGCTGATTCTCTGATATCCATCCATCAAAAATCACCCCTGGAATTTTCTCCAGAGGTGATTATAGCAGAATTATGAAGGTTTTGCAACGGCAATGTGTAGGTTTTGTGAAGTATCTACAGTTACTCCTCGTGGTTGTTACAAAACGCCTTGCGGTAAGCGGTGGGGGTGATGCCCTCATAGCGCTTAAATACCCGAGCCAGGGTCCAGCCGGAATAGTAGCCCACCTTGGAGGCGATCTCAGAAATGCCAAGATCCGTCTCGTTCAGCAGCTTTTTCGCCTCGGTCAGCCGGGTGGTATGGAGATAATCCAGCAGGTTCATACCGGTGTTTTCCTTGAACATTCGGCTCAGATAGCTCCGGGATTTGCCCAGACAATCGCAGATCATTTCCACAGACAGATCCGGCTCCATATACTTTTTGCTGATGAGATGGATGACCTTGCCGGTGGTACCGGTATAGTCGGTGGGCGCGACGTTAAAGTGGCTGTCCAGCTTGCCAAAAATCTGGGTCAAGGATTTCTCCACATCCTCAATGGTATTGCAGTGGTCAAGGTGCATCACATCGTCGCCCAGCTTTTTGCCGTCCTCGCCCATTCCGTCCATGGGGGCCGCCAGAACGTTGCCAGTGGTATGGAGGCGCATATTGAGGAACATCTTCACCCGGTCGAGATCCGGCTTTCCGTCCTCCATATACAGCGTATGTACCCGTTCCAGGGTCAGCTCCAGAGCCGTCTGGAAGTCCTGCGTGACCAGTGCATTGAGATACTGCTTCTCAATGGAGGGCTCGGGACGGCGGCCGCCTGCAATCTTGCCGCCCTCGGCACGGACGCAGACCCCGTCTACATACACGGTGTTCCGATCCCCGGAGACAATATCCGTCTCCCGGAAGCTCTCGTGGAGGGAATACAGCCCCTGACTCATGCCGCTGACGCAAACCCGCAGCGACAGGCAAAAATTATCCTGAATAAACTTCACTGCGTCCCGGCAGATGGCGGCAACGTCGGCAGAAACCGCCGCCTCATCCTCTGAAGTAAAGTTCAGAAGAAATGCATACCGGTCATCCAGGTTGGCGGGATAGCAGCCATAGTGCTCCCCCAGCAGCTCGGAGAAAATGGAGGAGACGATCAGTCCCACCTGGCCCCCGTCGCGAATATCACTGGCATAGTCGGCAAAGCTGTTTTCCTCGCCTTCCGGACGCACCAGCACCACCATAAACTGCTGACCCTCGAAGTGCAGCTCAAACATATTGAGCTTGCGCTCCAGCGCCTCGGACTGCACCAGATGCCCCCGAAGCAGCTTTTCTACCATCAGCTCCTGGGCCTGATAGGTACGATGCCGGTATTTACGCTCCAGATCCTGATAGCTGTCTTTCATCACAGCAGGTGCCCCCGGATCCACCCTTGGCGGCGCCTCATGTCCCGGACGAACCGGCAAAGGAGCAGAGGTAGCGGTCGTCGGCGCCGCAGACTTTTCAGTGGGCGCAGAAAACAAAGATTCAAAACGTACAACATCCTGTGCCATAGTGGACCCTCCCGATTGCAGGAACGGACGTTTCATTTCCCGCAACCTACAAAATGTATTGTATCCATTATAGCACAAAAGCGCAAAAAGTAAAGCATCGCAGCCCCATCCTACACAATTTCTCCATAAAACAGCCCATTTTTCCCTCTTTTCATCTTGACCGGTTTGATGTACAATATGTTTGGAGGTGTCAAAATGAAACTATTACTCCACATCTGCTGCGCACCGTGCAGCCTTATGTGCATCGAAACGCTGCGCGGGGACGGTCTGAGCCCCGACGGCTTCTGGTATAACCCCAACATCCATCCCTTTACGGAATATCGCTCCCGCCGGAACTGCCTTCGGGATTTCTCCCAGGAGATCGGATTAAAGCTCATCGAGAAGAACGATTACGCTCTGCGCCCCTTCATCCGGGAGGTGGCAGCCGACATTGACGGCCGCTGCATGAAATGTTATGAAATGCGCCTGGGCGAAACGGCAAAGTTTGCCAAAGAAAACGGCTATGACGCCTTTACCTCCTCTCTGTTTATCAGTCCTTATCAGCGCCACGAGGCCATGCGGGAGATCGCTCAGGACGCGGCCAACCGGTTCGGCGTGGAGTTCCTCTATCGAGACTTCCGCCCCTACTTTAAGGAAGGCCAGGAAAAGGCTCGAGAAAAGGGCTTTTATATGCAGAAATACTGCGGCTGTATCTTCTCTGAGGAGGAGCGCTATCTCAAAGCGAAGAAAATCATTCGCTGACAGCGCCATCTGGGCGATGACCATGAAAATTGAACAGTGCGTTTTTTCCGTCTCCGTGGTATAATCGGAAGAAGATACCCTGGCGCTTTACCGAAAAGAAGGAGGCAATTCCATGAAAGACGCAATGATTGTCATCGCAAAATTTAACCAGCTTCAGAACCGGAAGCTGCTTGCCCTGCTGGACGGTCTCACCGACGAGCAGCGGAAGAAGGACGTTGGCACCAATTATACCTTTGGTTCCATTCACGGCGCACTGGATCGCATGGCAGGCACACTGGCTATGAGCCTGAACATGCTCAAGGACGACGGCCCTGGTGGTCCTGGCGGTCCCGGTGGTCCCGGTGGCCCCGGCGGCCCTGGTGGTCCCGGCGGTCCCGGCGGCCCTGGT
>OLSL01000652.1_pt1 | contig 37226 bp, 29 predicted proteins | sample 1672511 | NCBI WGS metagenome assembly OLSL01 (sample SAMEA3136694, study PRJEB25190) | human gut metagenome | biome: human gut; feature: human-associated habitat; material: faeces | place: Austria | collected 2013
TTCATTGTCTTCTCCTTATAATTTTTTACCAAAAGGCGGATATTCGGACTTTTCAGCCGGATATCCGCCCTTCTTCTACATTTCTAACTTAAAAGTTCTTACTGCTGGTTCCTACTAATAGATAACTATAGTTTACTTTCTTATAACCTTTATTTACACCTCGTATAGGACTTCCACTTATATTAGAAATGGATGCGGCTGCCCTGTTTGTTCCAAAACCACTTGCTGAATAAGTCTTGTTATAGCTACCTACATTTGACGTTATGCTAACTGTATCTTTCATATCATAACTTATGGATGCACTGGAATTCTGATATGCACAGGAACCGGTTGCAAATCCGGAATTGCAGGCTGGCTGTGAAACATAAAATCCATCTGCCGCAAAAGCAGATATACCCTGGGCTGTTGTTAATGCAGTGATAATTCCAACTGCTGCTAATTTCTTTATACTTAATACCATATGGTTCTCCTTTATTCTCTTTACAATGCTTACAAAACCTGTTATATTAGTATCATCCACATCTTATGTAAAACATTTCTGCCCGAATTGCCCTTTCATAATTTGTGGATTTCTTCTTTTCTTTTGTCCCTTACACGAAAGTGTTTCCATTTTCTCTTTCTCACAGTTCCACCTCCTTATCTATTGTTATGTTTTTATATTATCATACATAATCCTTTTTGAAAACCCAATGTCCGAATTCTGTTGAGTTATGTCCCAATTTTGTTTACAATAGTGGTTCTACTCTTCCTATAAAACAAAAATAGCCCAGTTTTACCTGAGCTATTCCATACTTTCTTATTCAACTGGCAGATTTAAAATTGCATAAAATTTTTTATCCTGCACATAATAACAAAAACTTCCTTCATACTTTTCTGCTGTTTTTGCTATACTTATTAATCCTATTCCATGATTTCCGGCATCTTTTTTAGTTGTCCGAATACCCCCATTCTTTTCTATACGAACATAATTCTTACAATCATTGACAACTTTTATAATACACATTTTCCCCTTCTCATGCATAAACATTTTAAAATACACTTCCCCTTCACCCGTTTTTTCAACTGCTTCAAATGCATTATCCAGTATATTGCCCACCATTGATACAATATCTATATCATCTATTGCTCTTATTACACATCCCGGTTCCACATAAATATCAAATTTCACTTTCAGTTTCTCCGCTTTCGACACATATTCTGATAATACAATATTTATCATTTTATAATGGCTATATTCATATACCTGCCTTTCTATAAATTTCCCTGTTATTTCTTCTACTATTTCCTGTATATTTTTTACATTATTCTCTATTGCAAGCTGCTCTATTACTTTGAGATAATGCGTCATATTGTGAACAGTTTCATTATAATCATCCTTAACTTCAGCTATTTTTGTTAATCTTTCAATTTCTGCATTTTTATAAGCTATTTCTACTTCCTGTTTTGCGGATTCACTTATATCTTCTGTATGTTTTTGAAACGCATAAAACAATGCCATATTACCAAACATCATAAAAGCAAAAAACAGAATCATTGTAGTTCTTAATACTATATGTCCCGAAAAATCTACACCAGAATAAAATATTGTTATCATAATTCCTAACGTAGCAACCGGACTGCACAAATATACAAAAAACAATTTATTTGTCATTTTACTATGCGATTTATCGGAAGTCTGCTTTAAAATCAGAAATACTATAAAGTTTATAAATTTAATAACTATTACCTGCCAGCCGTAATCCGATACCGGCACCACTCCTGCTTTTAACAATGCCGCTACCGTTGTTTGCGATAATATCAGAAATAAAAATTCAACACCTATCATAATGATATAAGCAGTCACAAAGTACCCTATTCTTACTCCAATATTACTTTCAAAGGATACACTGACAAATATCCACAACAGGATTGGAACTAACAGTAAATTTGCATTTGCATTTCCAATCATGTTAATGGCATATAACAGCAGACAGGTCACACTAAATACAATAGCGATATATTTATTTCTTATCCTAAATTCAAAAAAATTATGAAAATAATCAAAAAGCAAAAATACCTCTATTACGCATCCCATCAACATAATACACTTATCTATAAATACCATTTTTCCACCTCTTTTTACATTACCTTTTTAACTAATTACCGTGTCTATTTTTTAATTTTTTATACGAGTATTTGATAGCCTTCTGGCAGTCATTTCCAAAAACAACATTATGGTTTGTGTTATGTAAGAAAAATCTATTACATACATAATTGCCTTTTCATTTTTTAACAACATCCACACAAAAGCACAGAAATGCAATAATATTATTACTTTAATTTTACTTCTATATGCTTTCTTCTCATCTATAGAAATTGGTTTGGCAGTTGTATCTATAGGTGCTATAAAAATTATAATGCCAGAACATGTAAGAAAGATAGTCAAAAACATCATACAGGAAACTGCATCTAGCATATATTTGCTGCCTATAAGCATTACTAAAATAATTAAATTTGAATATATCGTACACTTCCACAATTTATTCGCATGCCATCCGCCACAATAACTTCGTAATGGTATATATATAATAAGGAACATACTAATTAACAGCCACTCTGTCGAAACAGCCGCTATAACTAATGCTATACATATATTTATAAGCACTTCACACATTAATATATAACCATACTTATAAATATTCGCATCTTCTTTTGATATTATATCTTTTTCTAACTGCTTATTTACAATTTTATTTACAAATTTTTCTATCATATATTTTTCCCCTCACCCTATAAATATTTACTGGATAAATATCTGTTCGCATTATTTCTGAACTCATTCTGACAGGCTCTTGATATTTTCATAATTTCTCCGGTATCAAATTTAAAATCTGTTGTATGCAGTACTTCTATATGATTCATATTAACAAGACAGGTGCTTTGTGCCATTGCGAATCCGTATGGTTTCAGTTTTTCCAGTAATTGTTTCGGTTTCTGGTTGATAAGAAGTTTTTCCTCAAAATCTGCTTCTTTACATTCAGATGTTACTACGATCCTTCCACCTCTTTTTGCATTTTCTATATAAAGAATATTCCGGATTTTTACTTTTTGCATGGTTTGCCGGTAATGCGCCATAAGAAATGGATCTGCCGAATTCTTCTTTACCTCATTAAGAATCTCTTTCATCGTTTCTAATAATTGACTGCTGTTTTGCTGTTTCATCAAATAACGGAAAGGTGTCGCCAGAAAAGATTCTATGGTTGGTTTTAATTGTCCGGAGCAGAATACAAGCACCGCGTATGGAAATTTCTTACGGAATATCCGGGCAGTTTCATTTCCATCCATTCCACCCAGACACATATCCAGAATTAATAAATCATAAATAATATCGTTTTCTAAATTACGCACCAGTTCCTCTCCGGAAGAAAATTCATACACTCTTAATTCCATATCCATGTTTTCCCGGGCTTCATCCATTACCTTTTTAATATATGTAATATACTGTTTACTGTCATCACATATTGCTATATTATACATTTTTTCTCCCCTCTTATTACAATTGCCTAAAGTACTTTTTATTATATCATAAAACGACAGTGTATTCCACCATGCTTTTCCATCCATAAAAATAAGTCCCCAACTGCATTTATTACAGTCAGGAACTTATTCCCTGTTTTATTATGTATTACCCATTGCATCCGCCGGAAGAGTCGTTACAATCTCATCTGTTTTCTTCTCATCCGATGCCGAGGTACTGATTTGCGGTGCAGTAGTGACAATCTGGCTCGTTGTCTCTTCTGCCTTTTTCTCCGTCGTTGTTTCTTCCTCTTTTTTATGCGTCGTTGTTTCTTCCTCTTTTTTATGCGTCGTTGTTTCTTCTGGCTTCGTTGTAGTCTCCTGCGGTGCTGCAGTCGTTGTTTCACGAGCCGGTTCTTTTACCGTAGTTGTCTGTACTTCCGGTGTCGTTGTTTCCTCTGCGGCTGTTGTTGTTTCCTCTGCCGTGGTAGTTTCCTGACTGTCGTCATCATCATCATCATCATCGTCATCATCATATCCATAATAGGATTCAAAATCTTTTTCCTGAAGTGACTCATGCAATGCTTCCATAAAATCATGCCAGGTATTTCCTGCCGCTTTGACCAGATCACTTTCTATTTCCTGCGGCATATCATATCCACACCATACCGCCGTTGTATAATATCTGCTGTATCCGACCAGCCAGCTGTCCTTATTATCATTTGTTGTACCGGTCTTGGCTGCACATATCGCAGTATCTACATTATAATTTTTACCCGTACCGCTTTCGAGTACATCCTTCATGCAGTCGGTCATCATCAGTGTAGCCTTTGCCTCATAAATCTGCTTTGTTTTCTTATCATTATTGCCATTTTCCAGCACAAGATCGCCGAAAGAATCCTCGATTCGCTTAATACAGGTCGGGTTACGATACGTCCCCTCATTCTCCAGTGTTGCATAGGCAAGTGCCATCTCATATGTCGATACACCATACGTCATTCCGCCAATCGCCGTCGCAGAATTATAATCCTTCTTAACAATATGCGAAAATCCCATATTAAGAAGATAATCCAGACAGGTATCAAATCCCATCTTCTCAAAATAATTCCACGGAACCGTATTCTTAGATGTCTTGATGGCATATCTCAGGCTGATAGAACCCGAATATACATTCGGAGAATTTACCGGACCATCTTTAATCGGTTCATCCTTAACCGTACTATCCGGCGTGTAATCCCGTTCAAACAGCGGTGTGTACACAAGAATCGGTTTAATCGAAGAACCCGGCTGCCGGAAACTCTGATATGCACGATTCAAAGTATATCCCTTATAATCCTCCTGTGTTCTTCCACCGACAATCGCCGCCACATATCCCGTACTATTATCGATACAGGTTGCACTTCCCTGGAATTTATAGATTCCATCATCGCCTTTTTCCTGGCTGTCGCTCAGATTCTCATCCAGCGATGACTGAAGCAGATCCTGGATTCCCATATCTATCGTTGTATAAATCCGATATCCGCCGGTAAATAACATCTGATTACATTCCGAATATACCTCATCATAATTATTCTGATATTCTTCCTGTTCTTCATCCGTTGCAAAGGAATATTTAAAATCAAATCCCTTCTGTTTCATTAACTCTATCGTTGCCGAATACCGCACAAATGTTTCCACGTAATTATTCGTGCCGGTTTTTATTTCCGGTGAAAGTGTAATGGTTTCATTCAGTGCTTCCTGATACTGGCTCTGATCAATATAACCCTGATCATAAATCTGTTTCAGGACCCTGTCACGTCTTTTCAATGTATTTTCCATATGATTTAACGGATCATACAATGTCGGGTTATTTGGTATGGAGCAGATAAATGCCAGTTCCGAAAGACTCAAATCAACCGCACTTTTTCCAAAATATCCTTTTGCAGCGGCTTCTATTCCATAAAAACCATTCGCAAAGTAAATATCATTAATATAAAATTCGAGAATATCATCTTTGGAATATTCTTTCTCAAGCTTTCTTGCAATGAATACTTCTTTTACCTTTCGTTCAAAAGAAACCTCATATGACAGATACGTTCCTCTCGCCAGCTGCTGGGTAATGGTACTGCCGCCCTGCGTTATCTCGCCGTCATTCCGGATCAGCTCCATCACGGCTCTTGCCACAGCCTTGTAATCCACACCGGAATGTTTATAGAAGTTCCGATCCTCGATAGCAATAAATATCTTCTTTACCATATATGGAATCTCATCAAATTTCAGATAATAAGAATTCTTGGCAGAACTGAGTTCTGTCAGTTCATCTCCATAAGTATCATACACAATCGTTGTCAGGGATTCGGTAAATGCAGCCTTTCCCTTTTCATCCACCAGTGCTTCCGCATCATGCTTATATTTTAACAGCACCGAACCACATTTTATTCCAACTGCTATAAGTACAATCAATAATGCAACGAAAATGTATTTGATGATCCGGAATACTAACTGCTTTTTGGTTTTAATCTGTTTCTGTTTCTTCTTTTTTCTCTTCTTTCCATTTTTTCCAGTCTGCTTTCCAGCACTTCCGCCTGCTTTTCCGGCAGTCCCGTCTGCCCTTCTGACCGTTTTTCCAACATTTCCATCTGCCCTTCTGACCGTTTTTCCGGTGGTTCTTCCTTCCGTTGCTGCCCCTGTTCGTCCGGTATTCGCGTTTCCTGTCCTCTTTTTAGTCTCTTCTGCTTTGCTCATCCGTCCTTATTACACCTCTCTGTTCCTGTATGATATCCTCTGCAATACAGGTATTCATTATACTATTTACATCCAGATCATTACTCAATGCAAGCCACAGTTTACAATATGCCGCAATTAATGACATCTTCGGCAAAACCCGTATCCCATACTGTTCATACATCCTTACGGTTTCATACTCTGCTTCTCCGGATGATGCCCCGGTAAGATACACCGGAATCCCTGCCTGCTCCATTCTTCCGGCAAATTCCTCCAGTCCGGCATTAACCGCAATCGTTCCGGAATGATAACTGTCATGCAGAACTGCTCTGACCTGCGGACCTGCCTGCGGATATGTCATTCCCACACAGGGACGAATCCACAGAATATTCCCGGCATCTTCCGTAAGCCTTAGTTCCTGCCCATCAGGACGTTCCATCCTGTCCATGGATGCTTCCCTATTATAGCACACTTTTCCATGAAAAGAAACTCCATCTAACGGGTAAAGCCTTGCAGAATAAGGCTGATGCATCAACAGCCTCGTTCCGCGGTAGATATCTGCCTCTTCGTTTCTGTCATTCCGGTAACTTACAAAGACACCTCTTCCCTCTCTGCATTTTATAAATTCCACTGCTCTCATAAAATTCGCCATGCCGTTTGCCCGCTCATCTTCCAGTGGAAAATCACTTGATACCAGTAAAACCGGCACACAATCCGTTCCAAATACATAGGACAGCAATGCTGCCGTATATTGCAGGGTATCCGTTCCATGTGTAATGATAATCCCCTCGCTGTCATTTCGTGCCATCACTTTTCTGACACAATCCGCCAGCCGGTTAACATACCCCGCATTCATATTTTCACTCAAAATCCGGTAAGGTTCTTCCACGAAAAATTCCACCTCGTCCATTCCATCTGCCCGGCAGTTCTCCCGGTACTTCTCCAGGAGCCGGTAAGGCTGCTTTGCACCCGGCGCAATATAACCATCCGCGCCTATGCTGCTGCCTATTGTTCCTCCTGTAAATATCACTGTTATCTTCATCTATACACTCCTGTTGGCTGATATTTCTGATATGCTGTGAATACTAACATATTTTCTCGAAATATTCAAGTTTTCTCTTGTCAAATCGGATAAATTATATTACAATGAATGCGTGATAAAATTTTAACAAAAGGAGGACTTTAAAATGGCTCATATAATTACTGATGAATGCATTAGCTGCGGATCATGTGCAGGTACATGCCCGGTAGGTGTTATTACAGAAGGCGATGACAAGTACGTTGTAGATGCAGATAGCTGCATCGATTGCGGAGCTTGCGAAGATGCCTGTCCTGTAGGCGCTATTATCGCTGAATAATTTCACTTTCCAGAAGGCGGAGGCAGAAGCTTCCGCCTTTTTATTTTCCCGAATCTTTCATAACTTCCTATTTCTTTTTCTTCCGGAATTTAAAAAGTTTCTTCTTCTCTGTCGCCGCCGCCGCCTCTCTATTTCCCTTCTGATAGTTGCGAAGCACTTCATCAAACTTCTTATAACGCTCTTCTTCCCGTTCTTCCTTCAGCCGCAGCAGATAGTCCATTTCTTTGATTACCGAATCTGAAACCCTTGAAGACACTTCTTTGCCCAGCACTTCATTATTATCCTCAATGGCTCTTGACACGATTCCACCCAGTATAAGACGGAACTGCTCCATCTTCTCTTCCGCACACACATTTGTTTCATGTTCCTTCAGGGCGGCAGTTTTTTCCTTTTCCGGCTCTGCCAGAGCATTTTCTTCCACGATGGTTTCCGATATCGTCTGGGAATCCTCCTTTGAGAATGATTTTCCTTCCATCAGACCCGGCATTAATGTCTTAATTGCCTTTAACAGAAACCCCTGTTCCTTCAGATTCTTAATCTCTTTAAATAAATGAATATATGTATCCGTGTAATAACGATGCCCCATTTCATTTCTGGGAATATCGATCTTTAACTCCTCTTCCCAGTAACGCAGTACATGCGATTCCACATCTACCATCTTTGCCGCATCCGATATCATATAATGTTTTTCCTCCATCTTATTTATCTCCCTTCCTGCCTCTTAATATTTAAAATGCTTTTTCAATGTAAGAAAAAAACACCATAGAATAGTTCTATGATGTCTTTAGTATATCAAAAGTAAATTTTTATGCAATAAATCCGGAGCAGATATTACACAATTTTTACATTCATGCTACTTGCTGAGATTGCCAAACTGTGTATACTGTGGTCTCCAGGCAAGTTCCACCGTCCCCACCGGACCGTTTCTCTGCTTTGCCACTATGATTTCCGCAATATTCTTTTTCTCTGACTCTTTATTGTAATAATCATCCCTGTAAATAAACATAACCACATCGGCATCCTGCTCGATCGCACCGGACTCTCTCAAATCGGACAGCATCGGTCTTTTATCATCTCTCTGCTCCACCGCACGGCTAAGCTGGGATAATGCGATTACCGGTACATTTAATTCCCTTGCTACTGCCTTTAAAGAACGTGAAATATCTGATATTTCCTGCTGCCTGCTTGTGGATGACTTGCCGCCGGAACTGCCTGACATAAGCTGCAGGTAGTCGATAATAATGACTCCCAGATTCATCTCCATCTTATATTTTCTGCATTTTGAACGGAGTTCCGCAATCGATATACTCGGTGTATCATCAATGATAAGATTGGAATTTCCGATAATCTCCGCACTCTCGATCAGTCTTTCCCAGTCCGAATCTTCCAGCCGGCCATTACGCAGTACCTGTGCATCCACCTTTGATTCCAGGGAAAACAGACGGTTTACCAGCTGTTCCTTGCTCATTTCCAGACTGAATATTGCTGTTGTAATATTGTCACGGAATGCCATGTGCTGTGCCATATTAAGGACAAATGCCGTCTTACCCATGGAAGGTCTTGCCGCCACAAGGATCAAATCCGAAGGCTGCATACCGGAAGTCTGGTAATCCAGATCGATAAATCCCGTGGATACCCCTGTAATACTTCCGTTCTGTTTGGATGCTGCCTCAATTCTTTCCAGTGCATTAATTACGACCTGCCGGATCGGGGTAAAATCGCCGCCGCCCCTGCTCTGCATCAGATTAAATATCTTCTTTTCCGTACTGTCCATCAATGCCTCAACATTGTCCGTTCCCTGATAACACTGGGCGGTGATTTCTTCGGTTGTACGAATCAGTCTGCGCATAAGTGACTTTTCTTTTACTATTTTCGCATAATATTTTACATTTGCAGAAGTCGGTACAGAACCAAGCACTTCACGGATAAAATCCATTCCGGCAAGCTCCTCTGGTACGTTGTTTTCCTTCAGCCTTTCCTGAAGAGTCACCAGATCCACCGGCTTATTTTCCGTATTCAGCTCACGTATTGCCTGGAACAGCGTACCGTATTGCCTGCCATAGAAATCATCCGGCTGCAGAATCTCCAGTGCCGATTCCATCGCATCCCTGTCCATGAGCATAGAACCGATTACCGCCTGCTCTGCTTCCATGCTGTGCGGCATGATTTTTTTTATAAGTGTTTCATCCATAGATGTCCTCTTTCATTGCCGGTGTTTATGCTTCCTGAACTTTTACATTCATTTTTGCCGTAACATCTTTATGCAGCTTAATCTGGATCACATGTGTGCCCAGTGTACGGATTGGCTCGTCCAGTACGATCTTCTTTTTATCAATATCAAAATCCAGCTGTTTCTTTGCTTCCTGTGCAATTTCCTTTGAAGATACAGAACCGAAAGTTCTGCCGCCTTCTCCTGATTTAATCTTTACTACTACGGTACTTTCTTCCAGTACTTTTGCAAATTCCTTTGCAGCTTCTAATTTTTCTTTTGCAATCTTGTCCTCATTTGCCTTCTTTAATTTCAGATCATTCAGGTTCTTCGGAGTTGCCTCCAGTCCCAGTTTTTTCGGCAGTACAAAATTTCTTGCATAGCCGTCATTTATTTTTACTATCTGTCCTTTTTTTCCTAATGACTTTACATCTTCTAATAATATAACTTCCATTTGCTTTCCTTTCTGATGACTTTAAATAGATTTGTCTGCTTTCATTTCTTTTACGGTTTCTATTACCATCTGTTTTACTTCTTCCAGTGATTTTCCTTCTATCTGCACACCTGCCATATTCATATGTCCGCCGCCGCCCATTCGCTCCATAATGAGCTGGACATTAATCGTATCCAGGGATCTTGCACTAACATAGATTTTATTATTATATTCCGTCAGTACAAAGGATGCCTCTATTCCATTGATATCAAGCAATTCATTTGCAATCTGCGCACCTAATACGGTCGGACTCTGCACACCTTCCGATTCACTGACCGTAATGGCAAAACAGTCCAGAAAAATTTCCGCGCGGCTGACCGAATCTGCCCGCCATTTATAATCACTGAAATTATCACGGAATAATTTCTTCACCCGGATCACATCTGCCCCATGCCGTTTCAGAAATGCAGCCGCTTCAAAAGTACGGACACTTGTTTTCTGCACAAAATTATTTGTATCAATAACGATTCCACCGTACATGGCATCTGCCTCCAATGGTCTTAAACGTATGCCGTCCTGTATATATTGCAGGATCTCTGCCACCATTTCACAGGTCGATGATGCATATGGCTCAATATAAGCCAGCAATGCATTTTCTATAATTTCCGAGGTCTGCCTGTGATGATCCAGTACCACGACAGATTTTGTCATCTTTAATAATTCCGGACACTCTGTCCGCGATGGACGGTTTACATCCACCACAACCACCAGTGTTCCCGAATTCATGATATCCACAGCTTCTTCACTGTTTACAAACACTTCCGGACCATAATCTTCACTGTCCAGGAAACGATCCACCATCGGTCTTAAAGATGCCGTAACATCATTTAAAACAATATGTGCCGGTTTATTAAACAGCCTTGCTGCCTTATATATACCGACTGCTGCCCCGAGTGCATCAATATCACTCAGTTTGTGTCCCATAATCAGAAGGCTTTCCTTTGTTTCAATGATTTCACGGAGTGCATGTGCCTTTACTCTGGCTTTTACCCTGGTATTTTTCTCTACCTGCTTTGTTTTTCCGCCATAATAATATACATTTTCTCCGTCCTTTACAACCGCCTGATCACCACCGCGGCCCAGTGCAAGATCCATGGCTGCTCTCGAATAATCACACAACTGTCCATAGGTTTCCGCACCCATGCCGATACCGATACTGATTGTTACCTGCAGTTCATTCCCTATGCTTACCGTTTTTACATCATCGACAATGTCGAATTTCTCCGATCGGATCGCTTCCAGCGACTGCCTTTTCAGTACCATGAAATATTTGTCTTTTTCCAGTTTACGGACAATTCCGTCAATATTGGCAACAAATTTATTGATCTTTCTATCGATCAGTGCTGCCAGAAGCGATGCCCTCACATCCTCCACACTCTGCAGCACTTCCTCATAATTATCAATATAAATCAGTCCGACAACCAGCTTCTGATCAAAATTCTCTTTTTCGATTTTTCTAAGCCTTGTTTCGTCAAACATATACATGGCAATCACATACTCCTGATTTTCAATATCGAGAATCTCCGTATTGTTAAATGCCTTATCTGTATCCACTCTCTTTAACTGCACACGATAAAAATGATCTTTGAAATTAATATGCATTTCTTTTATTTCATCGCCCAGTTCCAGATGTTCATCTGTAATTTCCTTAAACACTTCCGGCACACGTTTCCCGTATTCACGCCGCAACAGATGTGACATTTCGCCATCCTGCCACAGAATATTCCCCTGCCGGTCAATCAGACCATAGGGAATAACCATATCATCCAGCAGTTCTTTCTGAACCTGTGCATAATCCACGGCGAATTTAATCAGCTCCTGCATTACCAGTTTCTGATTTACCACATACATTACAATCGTAAAGATCAGATACACGATAGCCAGACTCAGAATAATCGAACCCGCATCACTGTCAATGACAGTAATCCAGATACCAACCACAAACAGCACCACTGACATAATACATGGATATATAAGATGTGTGAATACTCTGCCTTTCAGTTTTAATCTACCGTTCATGACTTACTCCATTTCTGGACAAATGTCCTACCTGACTTTCCAGATATCCCTGTTATACTCCTCAATCGTTCTGTCTGATGAGAAGAAACCTGCCTTTGCGATATTCGTCAATGCCGCCTTTGCCCATTTCCTCTTATCTTCATAATCTGTATACATCTGTTCCCTTACCCGGATGTAATCTTTCAAATCCAGTAATGTCATAAACCAGTCTTTATAAATCAGTTCTGTATGAAGTCTTAACAGAGTTGTGACATCACCGATTCTCATCACTTCACTGCTGATAATAAAATCAACCAGTTCCTTTATCTGTGCATCATTGATATAATAATCCGCCGCGCGGTATCCATGGGTTTCATACAGAGAGATAACCTTCTCACTGGATTCCCCGAATGTATAGATATTATCCTTACCTACCAGATCTGCGATTTCAACATTTGCACCGTCCATCGTTCCGAGTGTCAATGCACCATTTAACATGAATTTCATATTTCCGGTTCCGGATGCCTCTTTCGATGCAAGGGAAATCTGTTCAGAAATATCGCACGCAGGTATAATCTTTGCCGCCTTTGATACATTGTAATTCTCCACCATCACAACCTTTAAATACGGGCTGACTTCCGGATCATTATCAATGAGCTGCTGCAGACAGAGAATCAGATGTATGATATCCTTTGCAATGACATAAGCCGGTGCTGCCTTTGCCCCAAAAATAACGGTAATCGGAGTCTTTGGCTTATTGCCTTTCTTTATCTCAAGATATTTATAAATGACATATAATGCGTTCATCTGCTGCCGCTTATACTCATGCAGACGTTTTACCTGGATATCAAAAACAGAATTCTCATCAATCTCTACATTCTGTGTATCTTTCAGATATCTGCACAGTTTTGCTTTGTTATGCTGCTTTATCTCCATGATTCTGTTTAATACAGTGTCATCATCCACATATTTGAGCAGTTTTTCCAGTTCCCCGGCATTCTTCTTATATCCGTCACCAATCAGCTCTGTCAGATATTCTGCCAGTTCTTCATTACAGTGTAACAGCCAGCGGCGGAATGTGATTCCATTTGTCTTATTATTAAATTTCTCCGGATATAAGCGGTAGAAATTATTTAATTCGGTATTCTTTAAAATCTCCGTATGCAGATATGCCACGCCATTAACACTGAAACCATAATGGATATCGATATGTGCCATATGAACTCTGTTCTCTTTATCTATAATATATGTGCTTTCATCCTGAACGTGACTTCTCACTCTGCGGTCGAGTTCCCGGATAACAGGAACAATGGCTGGCACTGCTTTCTCCAGATATTCAAGCGGCCATGTTTCAAGTGCTTCTGCCAGAATCGTATGATTCGTATAGGCACAGGTCTTTGATACAAGCTCCACTGCCTCATCCATGGAAAATCCTTCTTCTTCTGTTAAAATACGGATTAATTCCGGAATGACCATCGTAGGATGTGTATCATTAATCTGGATGACCGCATATTCCGGTAAATCATGCAGGTCACTTCCCTTTGCCCTGCATTCTGCAAGAATAAGCCTTGCCGCATTGCTTACCATAAAATACTGCTGGTAAATACGCAGGAGTCTGCCTGCCTCGTCTGAATCATCCGGATAAAGGAAAAGTGTCAGATTCTTTGCAATGTCTGTCTTATCAAAATCGATTCCTCCCGGTTTTACAATGGATTCATCCACGGTTTCGGCATCGAATAAATGCAGCTTTGTGGTACGGTTATTATAGCCTGCCACATCAATATCATACATTCTTGAAGTGACACTGCAGTTTCCGAATTTTACCTCATAGGTAACATCTGTTTTCTTCAGCCAGCTTTCCTTCTCGATCCATGGGTTCATTGTTTCTTTCTGCAGATTGTTTTCAAATACCTGTTTAAACAGACCAAAATGATAATTCAGCCCGATACCGTCTCCATTCAGTCCCAATGAAGCAATGGAATCCAGGAAACATGCGGCAAGCCGTCCCAGACCGCCATTTCCAAGTGATGGTTCCGGTTCTGCTTCCTCGACATCACAGATATTCTTTCCTGCAGCTTCGAGTTCCTGCTTAACCTCATCAAAAATTCCAAGATTAATCATATTATTGGATAAGAGCTTTCCGATGAGAAATTCAGCCGAAATATAATATATCTTCTTCTTGCCTTCGTTGCTGACCTTGTCCTGTGTCTTTTCACTGACCAGCTCCAGAAGAGCTGTATATATCTCGTGATTCTCACAGTTCTCTAATTTTTTTCCATATTTTTCTAAACACTTTTCATTAACCATTTTCCAGATTCCTTTCTATCTCTCCTTACCATGCTCTTAACGTGCGGACAATTTTACCAGCCGTTTGAGAAATGCTGTCTTTTCTTTATCAAAAGCACCTTTCGGCATACGCCACTTCCAGTTTGTTCCCAGTGTGGACGGATAATTCATTCTCGCACTGTTATCCTTCTCAAGAATATCCTGCATCTGTATGATTACCGTATCTGCAACACTCAGATAAGCTGTCTTGATCAGCTGCTTTACCACGGCTGCTGAATCTGCGGCACTGACATATTCCCTGACATACTCCTGATGTTCTTCATCCAGTGTTTCATACCAGCCTTTCGCCGTATCATTATCATGCGTGCCAAGATACATCACATAATTCGCTTCGGCATTATGCGGAAGATATTTATTATCCGCACTTCCGTCAAATGCAAACAGCAGCACCTTCATGCCCGGATATCCTTCTCTCTTAAGCAGTTCTTCCACTGCCGGATAGTCCACGCCGAGATCCTCTGCTATAATCTTCGCATCTCCTAATACACTGTCTATCGCCTGTGTAAATGTACCGCCCGGTCCATAAGCAAAATGTCCTTCTTTTCCGGTTTTATCCGCCGGTATACAGAAATATCTTGTGATGCCTATAAAATGATCAATCCGGATGATATCGTACAACTTCGCAGATGCCCGGATTCTGTGTTTCCACCATTCAAATCCGTCTTTCTCCATCTCATTCCAGTTATACAGCGGATTTCCCCACTTCTGTCCATCCTCTGCAAATGCATCCGGCGGGCAGCCTGCCACTTCTGTCGGAAATCCTTTTTCATCCAGCACAAACAGTCCCCGGTTTGCCCATACATCGGCACTGTCCCTTGCCACATAGATTGGGATATCACCGATAATCTGTATTTCCTTTCCATTGACATATTTCTTTAATTTGTTCCATTCCTTAAAGAAACGGAACTGCAGGAACTTCCAGAAATCCATCTCATCTTCCAGTTTTTCCCGGTATCTGTCCATCGCTTCCGGTTCACGGTTCTTAATATCATCATCCCATGCCGTCCATTCTTTTTGTCCGAACTCTTCCTTGCACGCCATGAACAATGCATAATCCTCAAGCCAGAATGTATTCTCTTTTACAAATTTCTGATAACCGCCGGACTTTTTCTTCTTCCATCGCTTAAAAGCCTTTCGCAGCAACGGAAAACGATTTTCATACAAAGTCTGATATTCGACATATTCCTCTGTCACAAACCAGCTGATTCCTTCTACTTCTTCCGGTTTTAATAATTCATCTTTTATGAGACCGTCCAGATCTATAAAATACGGATTTCCCGCAAAAGCAGAAAAAGACTGGTACGGACTATCCCCATAACCGGTCGGTCCTACCGGAAGTACCTGCCAGTACTTCTGCCCAGCCTTTACTAACTCATCTGTAAACTTATATGCCTCCCGTCCCATTGTTCCAATACCATATGGGGAAGGAAGGCTGCTGATTGGAAGCAGCACCCCTGCTCCCCTGTCTAATCGTTTTAACATGATATCCTCCTTCTGCCTATTTCAAACAACCGATACTTATGCTATATTATAGACTATTTAGAAGAATTTTACAATAGTTTTCCATCCGCCCCTCAAATCCGCGATTTTACATACTCTGCGATATCCCTGACACAGTTCATTTCCCTATAAGAAACTTTCTCATCTTCAAATTCCATGCCGAACATATCCTCAATATCCACCAGCAGTTCCACATACATCAGTGAATCCACTCCCGCTTCGTCCAGTTTACTCTCCGCCGTAATATCTTCACGCTCCAGCTTTTCCCTGACAAGCTTTAAAATACGTTCTTCCATGCTCTTATCTGCACCTTCCCTCATCCCCTGACCGTCCGCTTTTCCAGCCGTCACAGCTTTTAAGCCGGTCAATGCCTTTCTGTCCCGCTTTCCGTTCGCCGTCATGGGGATGGATTCCACCTGTATATATTTATACGGAATCATATAATCCGGCAGGCTCTTTCCTGCTGCCCGGATAAATACCTCATTCTCCAGCCGTTCCTCCGCAGTATACCAGACACACAGCTCTTCCTTTTCACCGACTGCCGCACAGATATCCTTTACCCCCGCCACATGGGACAGACAGTTTTCGATTTCTTCCAGTTCCACACGATATCCCCGCAGTTTTACCTGACCGTCTTTTCTTCCCCGATATACAAGATCTTCTCCCTGACGTACTGCTAAATCCCCCGTATGATACACCGGTTCTCCGTGGTGCATGGTAAACCGTTCATCCGTCCGTACCTTATCTCCCCGGTATCCGTCAAAAAGGCAGTCCCCGGCAACACAGATTTCCCCAGCTTCTGCTTCATTTCCCTGATCATCGAGCAGATAGATCCGGCTGTGTCCGAGGGCAGCTCCAAGCCTCTCACTCCCTAACGTTACATCCGCAGTCATGCAGCATACGGTTGTCTCGGTCGGGCCATAAATCTTAATAATCCTTTTTCCTGTTTTCTGCAGTCTTTCCAGAAGTTCCTCACCGATTCGCTCCCCGCCAAGCCAGACCTGTTCTGTTTCGGACAGACAGCGGTATTCTCTGTCCACCATTCCCAGCATCTTCATTCTGGACGGTGTTGCCTGTATGTATACCGGTTTTTCTTTGCGGATAAGCTTCATCAGCCTGACTGCATTTCCCGTTTCCCCGTCCCCTGCAAGCAGAATTGTCATACCATACCTCCGGGCAAATAATGACTCTATCATAAACATATCGAACGTATATTCGCTCATGCACAGAATTGATCCCGCCCCTTTCAGTTTCAGGAATTCCGCATAATCCTGCATCCAGAATTCAAATGCCCTTCTCCCCGTCTGCACAATCTTCGGAGTCCCTGTAGTTCCGGACGTGGCAATACAATATGCCACCGGGGAATCCGTTATATGTTCTTCCGTCCGGTGTTCCAGAAGTTCCACCCGCACCACTTCGGCATCCAGATCACATGCCGTATCTGCCAGAATCCTTGTAACTTCTGCCTGCCGGATAATACTGTCATTTCTCTGCTTCGGCACATGGATATCCAGCGGGAGAAATGCAATTCCCATATCATACAATGCAAATATCAGAAACAGCATCTGTGCATCTCTTTTCAAATACAGCCCGGTCACTTCCTCGGGCTGTATTCCAAGACCGCTTATTTTTGCCCGATACTCCGCAATATTTTCTTCTACCTCTTTTTCTCCGTACCATCTTCCTTCGTAATAAATTTTGCACATTTTCTTTCCCTTTCTATCAGTTCCTCTGCCTGTTTTTTAAGTCTTTGCACCCCATCCCTGTCACACTTTATGGCTGCTTTCAGCAAATGCAGAAATATCTCATGCCACATTTTTATAATGTCCCCATACTCTTTTAAAACAGTATCCTCCGCCTGCATCTCCCTTAGTTTTTGCAGGATAGCTTTTTTATAGGATACCGCACCGCCGACTCTGACCTGCCGGTTTATTTCCTGTGCCAGTGCCATCGCCTGCGCACGCTCCTCCGGCACAGCTTCCAGATAATCTTCAAATAATCCGGTAATGCTGCAGCATCCTTCTTTTACCGAAGAAAACAGATGCTTTTTCGGATGAAAATACCGCTTTACTCCGACTTCCAGTTCTTTCACGGAATTCTGTCTGATCTGCTGTATTCTGCCGGCAAGCTGTTCCTGTTTGGAATCCACAATCAGATATTCATATCCTGTCCGTCCCCAGATATCTATAAGTTCTTCTTCTGAAACCAATCCATGATACACACTTTCCTTTACATCTGGAACGGCATTGTCTGCCACCACAAAACTGCCACTGTCATAACCTGTCACGGCAATCCAGTGTGGGGAATCTATTCCGGAAAATACTTTATGATAAGAACGTCCACCGATTGTCCGTACCAGCACAACCTGTCCCCGCTCTGAAAGTTCTTTCAGCAGAGAAGATTTCATTCTCCCATGTTCATATTTTACCTGATACCTGTCCAGAAAACGAAATGCCGCCTGATAAGCATCTGCACCTATCTCAATGCGGTAAATATCACCTGAATACCGAATCCGGTATCCGCCGCCGCATAAAAATATATCACTTTCACTGACTGGTATTCCCCTGTATGCCAGATAAGAGGCAATACAGGATGACAGACATTCAAATCCCCTTATTGCCGGATAATCCGGCTGCTGTATATCCTTACTCATATTTTATCGCTAACCTTCCATTTCTATTTCTTCTGCCTGTTCAAATGCCCGGTCAATAAAATCATAAATATATTTCTCCTGTCCTTTAAAATAATGGCGGATACTTGTTCCATCAATATTTATTATTATAATTCCATCATCCGTAAAGTTTACCTCCAGCTCCCAATCTGCGGAACGTATATATAAGTTCAATGATATCTCAGATACCAGTAGGGGCATATCCGGTGCATTTTCCGCGTCCTCATTCTGCTGCGAAAATATCGTTTCCCATAACAGATTTTTATTCCCAACTTTCATATAATAATATTTTCCATCCCTGTCATTCAGGCAAATCTGTCCTCTCTTATGATTGCTGAATTCCAGCTCCTGTTCCGCCCCTATGTCATTTAAAAACTGCCCCAGAGTATCCGCACAATATTCTGAATTAATATATATGTAATATTCCCCTTTTTGGTTTTGTATTACAACCGCCAGATTTTGTGATATATTCTCCAGTGTATACACAGTTACATTCTCCTGATCCGATTCTTCACTTACGATTATGCCTGCGTAATCACTTATCACTTTTTCCTCTACCTTTTTATCTACATAATATGTCCGGTTTTCCCACAAAATTGTCCGGTGATTTTCTTCATATTCATCTATTTTTGCCATATCTGCCACTGTTTCCTGTGATTGTTCCCCCGAATTCTCTGTATCCTCTTTTCTGTTTCTCTCCTGCCAAAAGCCTGCCGCCCCGATACAACCTGCTGTCAAAAATATAATTACCAGTCCTGCTATTTTCTTTTTCATATGTTACTCCTAATACACAAAACTGATTCCCTGCTCTTTCATTGCCTTCTGGAAGCTCTCATCCTCCTGCGGTGTCAGTTCCCTTGCATTTCTAAAACGCAGTCCTTCATGATAGGTAATCCTTGTCAGTTCCTCATATGTGCAATACGGTCTTCTGGCATTTTCAATATACAAAAACTTTCTCAGGTCATCGAGATTCGGATCTGCTTTCAATTCTTCTTCATCCGCTTCCGGCAACAAGCTATCCACATATTCCATCAGTTCATCGCTCATATCTACATGATTTACAACGTACCACTCATCTTCTTCAAGATCCTCATCCGTCACATTCTCTATATTTTCATACAGTTCTTCATAACTTTTCTCCGGGTAATGCTTCTTCAGATAATACAGTTCTTTTCTTACCCGTTTCTGTTCCGGATCTCTGTCCTTCACCCACCCGGTTGCCTCCGCAGCAGCTCTTTCCACGCACCGATTCAATTCTTCATCCTCATATGATGCCGAAGTATTCCAGTTTGATGTTCCATAGATAATCGGAAGAGCCTCTTCTCCTTGATATTCCGCCATGATAATTCCATAAAATTCATCCAGACTTGCATAACTGAAATATGGATACCTCTCTTTTAATCGATACAGCTTATTTTTAAAATGCTCCATATCTTCAATATCCTCCTCATCATAATTTTCCTCAATATATGCATTCAGATCATCATCATATTTCAGTATTTTTTCTGCCATCGACAATGGTCTGCTCTTCCCTGTTCCGGCATCCTGACTGTCCACCTGTACAAAGATAAATACACCAATCCCTAATGTAAATACCATTAAAAATGTCCCTAAAAATAATTTCCTGATTCTTGTCATATCAGTTCCTCCTGTTCTGAATATCATTTAAAAATATATCTGGTCGAAAATACTGCCACTCTGTCACATGGATTTGTGCTTTTTAATGCTGAACTTCTGTATTTATTTGCCGCTGATTCAAATACGGCATAGGTAATCCCACCTGCCACTGTTATCCCCTCCATCATAGATGGCATTGTAATAGTTTTTAACAGATGCAGTCCCATTTCTTTCGAACCTACTTTGATTGTATAATCATCTATCGTATAGGAATATATCTTCGAGTCATTTCTCCTGCCATACGATGTTGCAAACGTACAGTATGTAATTCCCTGCGAGCGGTATATTGCCATTCCCTGTCCATTTTTCGGTCCGGTCATCCATGCACCTCTGCGCAGGTAATCCTTTGTTACCAGATAACCATGCACTATGCTATTATGATCCTCATCAAATTTTCCTACCCATATCATCCCATCTGCATAAGTACAGAAACTTGGATCAAGATCAACTGCATGTTCTGCATAACTACATATTGTTCGCATCTGACTGCTTACCAAACATGCATCGTGTATATAAAATCTATCCAGATATGCCATATTATATGCTACCAGCCTTTTTTGGCTGCTGTCGCATACCCACAGATATTCACTGTCCGGATCATATGCCATACCACCTACATGTGCCGTAATATCCAGCTGTAATGTACACAGATACTGGCAATCTGCTGATCGAAGTACATACAATACGGATGAATGATTTCCACTGCTTGCACTGCAATACGCAGATATCAGAATATATCCTTTTACATAACATACTGCCTGCGGTACCATATCGGAACATCCACCACTTTCAAACCGTGTATAACTCAGCCCAGGTATAATCTTATCTTTTTGCAGAAGCTGCGTTCCAAACTGTCCGCTTACCTTTTTCCCATTTCTGTTCAATTCACATGCATACTTTGCCGTATTATTCCACTGAGCCGCTGTTAATACAGAAGCTGTGCTTGTTTTTGCCGCTGCTCTTGCACTTTGTATTGATACCGCCACGTCATCCGTTTCACCCATCATTTCCTCATTTACCATTTCGGTTTCGTCTGTCCCAATTTCCGTTTCTATTGTAATGCTTTCTCTTTCTGTTGCATCCGTAGCTGTAAGTTCCGCTGCTGTTATATCACTTTGCACATTTGCAAACACCATACTCATTGCCATAATTATGGAACATATTTTTCTCATATTTCCTCCTTTGTCACTTATCCATTTATCGCACTTTATTTTTCCGCTACTTTCTTTTTCATGTATTACTCCTAATACACAAAACTAATTCCCTGCTCCTTCATTGCCTTCTGGAAGCTCTCGTCCTCCTGCGGTGTCAGTTCCCTTGCACTTCTAAAACGCAGCCCTTCATGATAGGTAATCCTTGTCAGTTCCTCATATGTGCAATACGGTCTTCTGGCATTTTCAATATATAAGAACTTTCTTAAATCATCGAGATTCGGATCTGCTTTCAGTTCTTCTTCATCTGCTTCCGGCAACAGGCTATCCACATATTCCATCAGTTCATCGCTCATATCTACATGATTGATTACATACCACTCTTCCGTAGTGATTACATCGTGATGTACATTTTCTATATTGGCATACAGTTCCTCATAACTTTTCTCCGGATGATGCTTCTTCAGATAATACAATTCTTTCCTTAGCTTTTTTTGTTCCGGATCTCTCTGCTGCTCCTGCCAGCTTGCCTCTGCAGCAGCTCTTTCCACACACCGATTCAATTCTTCGTCCTCATATGACGCTGAAGTATTCCAGTTTGATGTTCCATAGATAATCAGAATTGCATCATCATCCCCCTCATACTCTGCCATGATAATTTTATAAAATTCATCCAGACTTGCATAACTGAAATATGGATATATCTCTTTTAATTTATACAAATCCTTTTTTATTTCCTCTATATTTGCATTTTCCTTATCATAAGTCCTATCTACATACGCATTCAGATCATCATCATATTTCAGTATTTTTTCCGCCATCGACAATGGTCTGCTCTTCCCTGTTCCGGCATCCTTGCTGTCCACCTGTACAAAGATAAACACACCAATCCCTAATGTAAATACCATTAAAAATATCCCTAAAAATAATTTCCTGATTCTCGTCATATCATTTCCTCCTTTGTCACTTATCCGTTTATCACCCTCTATTTTTCCGTTTTTTTCTTTATTATCAGCATTGCTGCCGCACCTCCTGCCAGCACAATACATCCGGCTATAGATGGATCCAGTCCGGTTCCGCGGACTTTTTCTATTCCATCATTACCTCCGACTGTGCTTTCCATTCTGCTATGATCTTCGTCCCGCATCCACTCCAAAACGTCAAACTCTTTCCAGTTTTTTATTCCATCCTCTGCCAGCTGCTTTTTATCTTTCCATGACATTTTCAAAAATTCCTCTTCTTCCTTAGAAAATACATTTTGATATTTTTTAATCATGGCATTGGTTACACAGCGATAGCATTGATATGGCGTTTCTACATAACACATATTATTAATTGTATAAACAATTACATCTGCATTTTCATATTCATTTTCATCTTTAAATGCTGTATTCAACAGGTTTGTCATTCTCGAAGAATCAATTATTCCAAGTAATGACACATCTGCTTTTAATTTAAAATCTAAATACCAGTGATGTTGTTGATAGTTTGCTGAAATCACTGTTTTTACTTTATCGTCATCATACACCGGAAAATACACCAATGCAAAACAGGTTCCGTCAACATTATATTCCACAAATGGTTTCCCCAGGTGAAGATTCTGAACCTCACTTTTGGTATAAGGATAATATTCAAGTAAATAATCCCTGAAATTATCGTTTGCAAATAATTCTGCATCTGCAATATCCATGGTTTCACAATATTCAGAACCGGAATCTGACTCCTCCGTTATATAACTCATTTGTTTTCATCCTGCTTCCACAGCACTTTTCTTTTCTTCAAAACTTTTATTTATAAATTCATCTGTTTTCTTTCCGTTTCCCTGTATAAGTCTGACCTGAGTTTCATTTTCTGCATAAATATCACTTCCTATGTAATAAAAAATGCAATCTGTATTTTTATAATCCAGTTCATTCAAAACATCTGTATATTCAGTGTCCATAGTAACTTTCCAGCCTTCCGATGTATAATTTATATGCAGCATCAGAATAATCTGATTCTCATCATAAATCGGAAAATAAAATCTGGCACTCTGAAGTTCTTTTCTAACATCATAAATATAATAAGGTTCTCCCATACTGATATTTGACATATCTGAAATAGAGATTCCCATTTCTTCCTGCATTCCTTCTACTGCAGTCTGTACCATATCCATATAATATTCTTGTGCATACTCTTTTGCATAATTTAATATTTCCTGATATCTGCTACCGCACGATGATATCTCCTCGGCAATTACGTTCATATTTCCAAATCCGATATAAAATATCATTACCACTATACTCATAAAACATGCTATTACCTTTTTGTTCATATTTTATACCTCCTGTAATTTAATTCTGTATTTGTATACTACTATTCCCACAAGAGAAATCCCCAGAATACCGACGCACACCCATACGGATACCGGAATCTTATCTTCTGTTTCAGAATACTTTACTACATTTCCTTTGAGTCTTTTTATCATATCATCATCACGATACTGCATAACATCCTGAAGTTTTTCAAATCCTGTTTCTGCCGTCTTTTTCTTTTCCAAAAAAGGCATTGCCAGAAAATCAATTTCCGCCTGTGACAATACATCTTCCTCATCTGCTGCAATAGAATATAAAAATACTTTCTCGCTTTCTGACTCTGCATACCAGGAATTATTAATTACATAAAAAACATATTTATCAACAGGTTCTTTTAATTTCTTTAATACATCAACTTTATATTCTGCACTATTTTGCAGAATCCATTCCCCACTGGTATAAGATACATTAAACAGAAACAACACATCGTCTTCATATTTTATCTCAAAATTCACCTCCGCTTTCTGCTCTTTTCCATTACCATTTCCATCCGGATCAAATATCTGTATTGCATCACCCACATATATATCTTCTTCGTTTTTCACTTTTTTCATTTTACTGCAAATATCTGCATCTCCGACAGACTGTGCATAATGTATTTTTAACAGATACTTATCATTTATATACTGCTTTGCCCCCTCAAGACTTACCTCATAATCTTTCCCCTGTTCTTCTGTTTCCGCCTGACCTGACAGTACACTTCCCAATACCATACCAAATGCTATTCCCACACATAGCATGGATTTTATCATATTTATTTTTTTCATAAGCCTCTCCTTTTTCACCCGATTACTCCTTAATCCCAGAACACTCCTGAAATTACTGCGTCCGGTCCGTTTATCTTTGTGATTTTCAGAATTATTGCCCCCATAACCTCATAGCTGAGATAAACTCCCTTATGAAAATCAGATAATAATTTTCTATCTATTACCTGACCGGTGCCGGCATGAATTACTTCCACCGTCTGCTCCCTCTGCAGCCGGTCATAATCCAGAAAATAAAAGCTGATTTTATGCCTGTCCTTATCCGCCAGACAAATATGGATATAAAAAGTTTCTGCACTTAAATAATATGCTGGTACTCTCCTGTTATCCTGTCTGTTATAAAACAATACATTTTCTTCCTCGGCATACATTTTTAATAACACGCAGACTGCATTTCTGATAATATATCCATCCTGTGCCACATACTCCGGAAGCTGTTTTTCCGCCCCAATCACATGATATCCCTGACTGCCGTATTCCTCCTTCCAGTTTCCGCCAGTATTTCTGTCCTCTTCCAGAAACTTCACTTCTGCCGATGTTCCTTCTATAGTACGAAATGCCTGGTCTTTTATATTTTCCTGAAACAATGTCATTGCTGCAATGTCTTTTGCCTGAATATTTCTTACCAGTTCTTTCAATGCCGACAATCCTCCGCCGTCAGCCGTATTATATTTTGCCATCAGAAGTTCCATATTTTTTGCCATTTCCATTAGTTCCTCAAATACTTCCCTCACTTCACTGACAGCTTCAAGTCTCCCGGTTTCATGCAGCTGTTCTGCTATTTTCAGCATTACCTTCTTATGCTCCAGCAATGCCGCCGGCAAACGCAGATCCAGCACTTCCCTCTTTTTTTCTTTTTCCTCCAGATACTCTTCCAGTGCATCGTATACTTCGATTCCATACACATAAAGCCACGGTATGCGCCTTCTGTATTCTGATATTGTAACCCATCCGGAAGGTTCTCCGTTCAGGTAATTATCTATTTCTTTCTTGATCCATTCTATATCGTAAGTAATTCCCCGATATGGATTTTCATTATATTTCAACAATACAAAACCATCCAGCCAGTCTTTATCATATGCAATCTCAAGCCCATCTTTCAATTCTTTTTCACTGATTATCTCTCTTTTATATTTTCCATCCACAAAGCAGTCCGCCACATGATATTCCCGTGTTTTTTTATCATATCCGTATATAGCCATATCATGGAGCATATGATGCATATGGTAACATTTCTGATATGCCCCGATATAATAAGTATCCACAATACAGTACACATAATAACCATGCTCCAGACTTGTCCTGATAAATTCAACCGGATTCTTATATCCATGTTCCACAATTTCTCTCGGTACAAGTGACTGAAATGTAAGAGGTATATGTTTTATATAAGACTGTATATACAAAGACACACTAAAATCCATTCTCTGTACATCCTTATCATATACCAGCTGTACATAATCTGTCAGCAGCAATGGTAAAATATGCTCATTATTCTGTAAAATACCGGCTGCCAGTGCATGATGCGGATACAGTTTTAAAAACGGATCTGCAAATGGCAGTTCTATGCTTTGTTGAAATAAACTCATGTTAATCTCCTCCTAACGTATACATTCAAACATCCTAGCATTGATCCCTGTAATATCTGCCAGCAGTTTTATTACAGATGTATCATTACATCCGGTTAATACAATCTTTCCGGCAGTTTCCTGGCAGCTGCATACTACTCCGCATTTTTCCCTTAAGATTTCTTCCAGTTCCGCCAGACTGATTCGTTTTCCCATAACTTTTGCATATCCAGATTTTCTTCCTGTGAGATACAAATATCCCTCACAGTCCAGATAACCGATATCACCCGTATGCAATATCCCATTCCAGTCATCTGTCCGCGAGAGATCTTCCCTGCTATATGCGTACCCTAATCCGACATTTTCTCCTACACACAGGATTTCCCCCTGTTCTCCTGCCGGTGCAAACTTTCCGGCACTGCTCATAATTGTTATCTTCTCCCCATCTAATGGCAGTCCGGCACTCCCTTTCTTACGCTTCATGTCCGTCCATGGCAGACATGAAATTCTTGGGGATGCTTCTGTCTGTCCATACATTACATAAAACTGTATTCCATGCCGTTCTGCATATTCCTGCATATTATCCCATAATCCATTCCTCATCGCACCTCCCGCCTGTGTCATCACCTTCAGGCTGTCCGGCACATACTGCTGTATTCCAAATCGGAAAAACATTTCATAAAATGATGGTACTTCGGAAAATGAGGTTACTCCTTTATCCACCGCTAATTTCCAAAATCCAGCAGAATACACCCTGCGGTCAGTCAGCACAATAGATGCTCCGCTCATTAAAAAAGTATTTATTACTGACAGACCATAACTATAGGACATTTCCAGCGAAGTAATCGTCCTGTCCTCTTTGCAGATGCCCAGTGAGCGTATGATTGCCACTGTATTTTTCTCCAGATTTTCATACGATATTCTTACATGTTTCGGACTTCCTGTACTTCCCGAGGTGGTCAGCAGAAGTGCCAGTTCCGGATATGTCTGCGGTCCTGTAATTAACCTTTTGCAGCAGATATAATCCTGCATTCCCATTTCCAGATATCTATACCCTTTCAGAGCCAATCTCTCCTCAAACTGCTTTTTCGGCAGAAAAATCACTTCCGGCAGATATTCTTCTACTAATTTTTTCAGCTGTTCCTCTCTGATATTTCCTTCCAGCATAACCGTTCCATGCTTCTGAATACATGCAAGATAAATCACGATGCTTTCCAGTGTATTCGTACATACCACCAAAGTTAATCCCTCTACACAAATCAGATGGCTCATGTCCTTCTGCAGCTGATCCAGTTCCCTATATGTAATCCCTTTTCCAGTTTCTGTAATCAGTGCCGTCCGTTCTTTATATTTCATAAAACTGCTTTCAAACATAAGCCACCTCCTTCCCAATGTCATCTTTCTCCACCCGTATTACTCCTTCTATATTTTCTCTCATTTTCCTTCTTTTTTCATCCACACTTTCACTGCCACTGCACCGATAACCAGTACTATGCAGCCTGCTATGGCAGCCGGTAAACTTTCTTTACTTTCCTGTGCTGCTGTCTCCATATTCTTTAATTCTTCCTCTGCTTTGAATATTTTCCAGCAATAACGCCCTCTTTTTTGTTTCTGTGACAGGTTCTCATTTTCATTGATATCTTTTAAATATTTTTCATACAATCCCTCATAACTTTCTTTTGGATATAATTCCTTATACTTTTGTAATGCTATTTTGATTGCCAGATGCTGTGCATCGCCAAAATTTGACTCGTCAAATGGATTTTTCTTATTCTCGATATACAAACAGGTCTTTAAAAAATTATCAAGTTCATCATTCCTATTATAATAACTTTCATCATTGCATAAATACCCAAGGCCAAACAGATTTTCATAAGAATATTCCGGATAATTTTTATGTATATTCGTAATAAACTGTTCCAATTTTTCAAAATAGCCATCACTCCAGTTTCTATATCGGCCATCTTCTTTCTTCATCAGCAAAAACAGTTTTATATCATCTAAATCTGATACTTGTGAAACATTGCTTAATCTTTCATCTCTCCAGAAATCCTTAGCACAACTATACCTGTAATATCCATGCTCTTTCTCCGTTATATTTTCATAAAATTTTTCTTCCGAATCCAATCCTAAAACAGCTATCCCGCCATCTATTTCTTCATCAAGCTCTAATATGTTTAATTCATCCTTCTGTTTCCAAAGTTTCTGGATATCTTCGTATCGTTCCTCTCTGGATTTATGCGACAACTCCCATTTGATACCTTCTGCTTCTAATATTTCAGCTTTATCCTCGTTACATAAAAGGACATATACTTCCCCCTGATTATTTACATTAACCCCCATATAATCGCTATCAGAAAGATTTTTTCGTACAAAAGCATTGATTTCCCTATCCCGTTTCGATATCTCCTGACTTTCTTTTATAAATTTTTTCAATTCATCTTCTGATTCGTTAAGCGGATAATACTTCGTGCTGCTTACGCTGGCAAGTGTATACGGCACATCGGGTCCTGCATAAGATGCATTAGGTAAAAAACTATACAATTGAAAATCACCATATCCTTCTTCATCAATAACATACCCACAAATCTCTAGTGTTAACATTTCTGACTGTTTATAAATATCGCTCCTGTAATTCCCTGCTCTTTCAATTAAAAATTGAGCAGCCTCTTTTCTTGCCATATGGGGATTTTCCTGATAAAGCTCATTCAAATCGTAAACATCATCCATCTTTACATACCATCCGTATAACTGCATTTCCCATAAATTTTCATCTTTTGCATAAACCGGTATCTGGCTGCATATAACAGCTATTAAAGTCAAAATTATACATACTTTTTTCTTCATAATAAATCACTCCTTTGCATTATTTCGTAGTCATTATACTATAATCAATTTATTTATATATGATATACATAATAGCACTATTATAATACACACCATTACTATTCCAAACAAATTGATTTTCACAATCATATCCCGACCAGCTAACTTGATTTGGTTTCAAATTACCCCTTAATTGCATAATCGGACCAATCCATCCTGCTTTAAAGGACCATGAATTTTCACCTTTTCTCAAACGCATAAAATGATAATCCCAACCTTTATTTGTTCTCAGTCTAAATGCCAACGCATGTCTTGTTGAAGAATATGATGGTGTAACTGATGTAACTGAAATAATTTTATATCCTAATGATTGCAAATCTCTTTTTGTATATCCCTCTAATTGATTTAATGAGTCTTCTGCTCTTAATTTTCTAATATCATTACACCAATATCCAGGGGTTCCCATTACTCCAATTTCATTACTCACTACTTGTCCATAATCATATTTTATCGGATCTATAACTTTAATTCCAATTGACCATAAAAAGCAATTCAAATATGCATATTTACTACCATTAAAATATGATACCATATATTTTGAACCTCCCGGAATAATAGTCATCGTACTCATTGTATATCCCGATAATTCTACAATTTCAACATATCTATCCGAACAACTATACGCACTCATTCCACTTTCATCACTATAATTAACCGGATTATTGTAACAATACTGATACAGATTCGATTCATTTTCCAGGCAGTCCCTGTTCAGGAATCGCTTTGCCTCCGGGTCATAATATCTGGTTTTCAGATAATAAAATCCACTTTCCTCATCATAATAGTATCCCCGATAACGTATACTGTTCTTTTCTGCCAGTTCCTTGTCGCCTGTGACTTCTGTGACATTTCCCCATGCATCATAATAATAACTGCACAGAAGATTTCCTTCCATGTCTGAAATTCCTTCCACATCTCCCATTGCATTTCTTACATAATAATAACTGTTTCCCTGCCACTCATATCCTGCTGCTTTTCCCGTTGCATCATACAGATACCACAGATATTCTCCCTGTGTTTCCTCTCCAAGCAGTCTGTCTTCTGCATCACGCAGATACTCCGTTCTTATATTATTGACGGTCTTTGCAGTACGCACTCCATTACTGTTGTATTCATAACTTACATTTCCAACATCCGTATGAATCGCCTGCAATATTCTTCCATTCATCCAGTCCATTATCTTTCCATCATAATATATCAATGGATTTCCAGAAACATCATATCCGATTTCTTTCCCACTAAACGATTTTAATCCTGTTGTTGCATCCTCATCATATTCATAATCGTCCTGATTCAGCAGATTTCCTTCCATATCCATGGTTATGGCTGCAGTCAGATTATAATTTTCATCATAACTGTATTCATACACTTTTTGTTCTGCATAATCTGTATACTTTTCCAATTGTCCCTTTTCATCATAATGATAGCGATATAAAATTTCCCCATCTTTTTCAACCTCCGTTACATTTCCAGCTTTATCATAGGTATACTGGTAACTTCCCGTCGGCATTACTTCCTGAATAACCTTTCCATCTTCATCCATAACCTTCTCTGCCAACATGACATCATTGGACACATAACGTCGTATGACTTGTCTTTCTTCCTGTTGTTCTACTGTTTCCAGCAGTGTCACATCCCCGGGATACATCATTTTTACAGCGGTCTGTGTTTCCCCTTCCACAGCCTGATATTCAGTAATACGTTCTATTCCTGTCATATTCAGTTTTTCTGTTTTTCCAGACATATTTTCCCCTGTGTTTGTCTGCGTATCTACCATCAGACCATTTTTTCCGTAAAATTCCGTTGTCCCATTTTCTGCATCTGCAATGCTTACCTCTGTTTCTCCTGTCCGCATATCTGTTACGGTCACACTGTTTTCACCATATTCATACCGATACAGTTCTTCCCCGTCTGCGGATAATCCCTCCAGATTTCCGTCTGCATCATAGCTGTATTCCAGTACCGTTCCATTTGCATATTCCATGTTTACAATGCGTTCTTCCCCATCATATACTGCCGTACTGATATAATTATTATTCAGATACGTTGCTATGGTATTTTCTTCCACTTCCTCATAGCGGTAGACGTTTCCGTTTACTGCCCATAACGATTTTCTTCCATCTTCTTCTGTCGCAGTGGTTTCGATCTCTGTTTTATCTCCGGTAACATTCAGGACAGTTTCTGCATTTTCCCCTGTCTTTACTTTTAAGAATACATTTCCATCCTGTATATCAAAATACTCTTCTTTCGTCAGGCAGTTAAACATCTGTGTCTGCCTTTTTCCGTCTGCATCCACATAGATTTTCCTGCGGTCGTAAAAACCTTCCCCTGGTGCCCCGATATTTCCCTGATACTCTGACTGATCCGCCAGTGCCTCCGTTTTTAACGGTTCCCTGTCCTGACCATCTGCTATTCCGTCAAAATCCGTATCCGGATACAGCGGATTTGTTCCCTGCCGGTACTCCTCCAGTGCCGTCAGTCCGTCTTCATCTCTGTCATCGTCACTGTCCGCTTCCAGCGGATTTGTATGTGCATATAAAATTTCATACCCGTCCGGCAGTCCATCCCCGTCACTGTCCGCTTCATATGGATTCGTTCTGGTATCCCAGATTTCATATCCATCCGGCAGTCCGTCTTCATCGCTGTCCTGTGTTACCGTCACAAACAGCTCCGTTCCATCCTCCTGTACCTGCTTCTGTATGGACACGATATCGGAAAGTTCTTCCTGTCCCAGAATGTTCGTACATAACACCCGGACGTCCGCTTTTTCTGCTTCCTCCCCTAACACAAGCCCGTACTCATTTCCATCCGCTTCAGCTATTTTTTCAAACTGTTCTGTTCCATTTAATCTGATATAAATCCCCATCTTCTTTATGTTGATATTTCCTCCATAAATGTTTATCTTCCCACCGGTTTCTCCTGTCACAAGGATTTCAGGGCAGAAATCCATACGCAGTCCTTCATACAATGCCCTCAGATTTTCCTCCGGTTCTTCGAAAAATGTGTCCGCATGCACAACAATGCGTTCTGCAATAATCAGTCCGCCCAGTACCGCCTGCGAAGCATTAATCGTGACGCATCCGTGAGGGGCATAGATAAGGCCTCCTATTTCTACATCTGACGCATTTACCGTGATATCCCCCTGTGCTGCATAAAGGACTCCGTTTCTCCCCAGTTCAAAACTGTCCGCATTCATCTGCTGTCCGATTCTGGCTCCAATCATCTCTAAAACCTGTATCTGCGATGAATTCACAATGACATTACAGGCACTATACAAACTATTTTGTAAAACACTGTTTTTTTCAAAAGACTGGTAATAATCCAAAAATTCTGCCCTGTCATAAAACATTCCCTTAATTGCTTCCTCCAGTCCATCCGGCATGATATCTTCATGAATGCCACCCTGATATGCTGTATGGCAATATGTCTGAATATCCTTTGCCACCATTGTTACATACTGTCCGTTTACTGTCTTGCCTGTTTCTGTTCCTGCTTCCTGTGCCATGGCAAGCAATGCTCCTGCTTCTGAATAACGGCAGCCCATAACTGCCGCCATCATAACCGCCATAAATCTTGTTTTTTTATTCATATACTTCTCTCCTTTGCATCGTTATGATGACTTTTGTAAAACCTCGTTCCAAAACCATCTTATCTTCCCTGTATCTTCGTCCGGCAACAACTCCTCTCTGTAACAGAATCTGTATTCTGCTTCTTTTAATCTTACATCTTCCAATCCCTGATAAAACAGCTTCTCTACTTCCTGCTCCAGATACCCGTCATCTTCTTCCAGAACCAGTATGATATGAAAACTATTCTTACCCTTCTGCTCTACACGGAACTGTTTGATCGCCCCATCCAGTTTGTAATTAATACTGTCGAATGTTCTTACAAAAACATTTGGTGTAATTTTCTCCAGTCTGCCATCTTCTGTTTCATACAGAATCCAGTCATTTGCCCTGCCGGAAGCAAGTTGCAATACCTTTCCTTTATTTCCGTAGCTGCAGCTTTCATCACACAGACATCCTCTGTCCCCGATACGATAACGTATCAGCGGCATTGCCCTATTTGTTTTTGTTGTCAGATATAATTCTCCTTCCTGCCCCAATCTACAGCTTCTTTTCTCCGAATCCAGTACTTCGACCACAACATTGTCCTTCATTATGTGCAGTTTTCCCTGTGGACATTCATATGCAATGGAATTAAACTCATTTGCACCATACTGATTTGCAATATACCCGGTCTGCCCCTCTCCTGTTCCAAAAAAATGTTCCCTGGTTGTTTTTCTTACTTCCGAAGCAAGTATTTCTCCTGTAAATTCTATGTACCTGATACTTTCCGGTGCTTTCTTTCCACATCTGTCCATACACCTGCATAACAGCATTGCAACGGATGGCTGCAGCATCAGCCATTCCGGCTGAAACTCTTCCATTTTATCCAGTATACGACTGATTCTCTGCATGGTAAGATTTGACTTTGAAAATCCCAATTCTGCTTTTCTCTGTACCATATCTTCCATACCATCCAGACTTCTTATCGTGTAGAAGTAGCATACCCTGTCATCCGGCCTGATTCCATAATACTTATAACGATAAAACCACAATGGCAGCATGGATCTGTGATAATCTTCCCTGGTCCAGAAAATTTCCATATACTTTCCACTGGATCCGGATGTTCTTCCGCAGATCAATTTTCCCTGCATCCGAAGCATTTCCGCCCACGGCATAAGAACAGCTGTTTCTTCCTCTATCAACTGATTCCGTTCCAGTACCGGGTAATCTTCCAAACCACCAGCCTGCTCCTCTTTCCGGTTCATATCCCTTCCATTTCGCAAATATACCGGTATCTGTTCATACGCTTCCTGAATCAGGCTTTCCATTCTTTCATCTCCTGCCATACTCATACATTTTCCTTCCCACTGACATTATGATCCGCTGCATTCTGCTGCAGATATTCCAGCAGTTTGTCATAATTATCGAACAGCTCCAGCAGAGATGGAGCTTCATCAAGATTAATCCCGAATCTTTCTTCTATCTCTGCTGCCAGTTCCATAAGTGCTACTGAATCAAGCTGTAAATCATCAATCAGACTTTTTCCTGTCATATCCTGTTCTGACAACTCCTGTTCTGCAGCACTTTGCACTAATTGAAATAACTCGTAATTTACCAGTTTTTTGTCCATTATATCTTCTCCTATGATATTCCCAGTATTTTCTTCAGTATTTCCCACCAGTCATTTTCACCATATGTCATCATTTGTATTCATCTCCTTTTTCTGTTTGATATTTTTATATTAACAATTCATGTCTATTTTGTAAATAGCAATGTTCCCAATGGTAAATTTTTGTTCCCAACTGCAATTTTTGTTTCTCTTTTCTTAAGAAATGCTTATTCAAAACGTATTTTAACCTTTTTTACAATGTTATCTGAATTACAAAAATAGCATTTTCAATATCCCAGGTAATGTTTCCTTTATATTTATTCACAACTCTGTTCACATTTTTCATCCCAATACCATGTCCTTCCCCCTTTTGTGTTTTTAATTCCCAGTTATGCTTATTTCCGCATTCATTTACGCTATTTTTTATCTGCAAATACATTTCATCTTCTTCATACCTCATTTCAACATAAATAAATCTCTGCCCTTTTACTTTTATACAGGCTTCCAGTGCATTTTCAAGAAGATTGGATAATACTATACATAAATCTATATCTAATATCCCTGTATATTCCGGCATATGTCCGCGACATTCAAAAGGAATCTCTGCATCCTCTGCTTTTTTCCTATATACATTTATAATGGCACTGGCTGTTTCATTTCCACAATCATACAAATATATTGGATCAATAACCTCTGTCCTTATTTCCTTAATATACCTTATTGCTCCTTCTGTATCATTTTGCCTGCAATAATCAAGTATTCTCTGCATATGCTTACTTTCATCATGTCGAAATGCATGCATTTCTCTGTTAAAATTTTTCTGTGCCTCATAATAATCCATATTTATCTGAAAATATTTTTCTTTTTGCTGTATAAGTTCTTTGTAATCATCTCTCTCTTTACTGACAACAATCTGCATCAGTGCAATAAATACAAGTACCATTCCCGTTACTTCCATCATTGTTGCTATAACTATGCTATTTTTTGAATCCTGAAGTTCTCCAACACTTAAACCTCTTGATCCACCAGCCACAAATACACAGCACCAAAATATAATTACCAATACTGCTATATCTATTTTTGAAACCTTCTCAAATATGAAATTATTTCTAATTCTGATTTTCCTGATTAACATACCGGTCAGTAAGTAAAGTAATATATTTATTGTTTCTTTTATTATGACATGAGCAATATTATATGATATAAATATCTGATCTTCTATCAGACCAAACAGGACATCTGTTGTATTAACCATAATTAAAGAAAAGAATATTCCTGTTACTGCCCCTTTCCAATTATCACTTATTAATAACAGGCAGACTGCCATCCCCAATATTCTTCCTGCTAATGCATCTATGTTTTCTGTAAAATACATTATGATACCTGCAATCAGAACAAGGCATATGCTTCCTGAAATATATTTCCAGTTCTTTTTCTTTAAATTTCCTGACAAAAACAGATGATAAACCAGCAATATTTTTACACATTGTATTACCTGTGTCAGTATTTCTTCTATATAATAAATCATTTTATTTATACACAAATTGCCTCCATTCCAATCATTTCTAAAATTTTCATTGTTTTTTTCATCTTTTTTCTCCTTTATATTTTATTTTCATTGTTAAACAGTTAATCTTGTTAAGTATACTCCGTTTTAAATTAATCTTTTGCTGTTTTGTTTATACTTCATAAACCGCCTTTCTATCTCTGTTCTTTTGATTTTATCCCTGGTAACAGGAATTTCTTCACCACTTGTTAATATGATTTTTGAGCCAATTCTCTTTATATATCGCAAATTCACAATATATGATTTATGTATCCTGATAAAACCTATTGATTCCAGCTCCTTTTCCCATTGCTCCAGGCTCTTTCTTCTTAATATTTTTTCTCCGCTATCCATACATATATTCGTATAACATCTCTCAGCCTTTAAATATCTGATATTTCTTATGGTAATTCTCTTTTGTGTCCCATTTTTTTCTTCTATTAAAATACTTTCATCCACACATACAGCATCTATTTTTTTTAATGTCTTATATAATTGTTCTGCATATTGACTTATCGGTTTCCCCAAATATCCATATACATTTTTCCCAAATGCTTCCCTGATAAAATTATCATGCGATGTTATAAATATAATTGCCCCTTCCTTTTCCAGTTCACACAACATATCCTTTAATTCTATTCCATTTCTTCTCGGCATTTCAACATCCAGCAGATATAAATCATAGTCCCTTTCTTTTATTACCTGTTCTAATTCACTGCCGTCCCTGTAATAATCAATACTCAATGTATGCTTGCCGTAAAACTTTTCAAGCAATTCCCTGATTTCTTCTGCAATATCTGAATCATCATCGCAAATAGCTATCTTTCTTATCATATTTCTCCTTCTTTATTCATATTATTTCCTATTCTTTTGCCTCATACAATTCAAAATTGTCTTTTATGTACTGGCAGGTTCTTTCTAACTGCTCCTCTGTAATCTGATATGATCTGCCAAACACGGACTCACCATCTGACACATTCATACGGTTTTGAACAAATCCAAAATCTATGCTTATAGTTATTCCAAGTGGCATATATCCATACAATGCTATAGATGCCGTTTTCATTCGTTTTACATTTGTCATTCTCCCCCGCACTGCATATTCCCCGCAATTTATTATACTTCCATATTCTTTCAATAAACACTCCTCAAAAAATTGTTTTAAGTTTCCCTTACAGTGAATTTTCCTTAGCTTATAATCGTCATCATCACTTAATCTGCTGTCATACTCGTCTAAATAAATTACCATATGGTAAAATTCGATCTGGTTCTGCTGAGTAATTTCCTGTATCAGATCTTCAAATGTTTCTTCCGGATCAATCGGCTGTTCTTCGTTAAAATACTTATACA
>OLSL01000665.1_pt1 | contig 36818 bp, 30 predicted proteins | sample 1672511 | NCBI WGS metagenome assembly OLSL01 (sample SAMEA3136694, study PRJEB25190) | human gut metagenome | biome: human gut; feature: human-associated habitat; material: faeces | place: Austria | collected 2013
TATATTATTTATTATGAATAATAAAATTTTAGTTCTTGTTTGTACAGTTATACTAATTTTAGCAGCTTTTGTTTCTGCTTTTGTTTTTATAAATCCGCAGGAAGAATCATCTTTAACAATTACAAGTAATGCAACTTTATATGATGGGGATAATTGTACTGTTAAGTTAACTGATGAAAATGGTCTTGGAATAGCTAATAAAACAGTTAATGTAACTTTAACTAATGAAAACGGGTCAAAATCTAATTTTGAATATATCACTGATGGGGATGGATTAATTAGTTTTAATATAACTGGTATTGGTAATTATTCTATTGGTTGTGTTTTTGATGGGGACAGTGACTATAAAAGTACTAATGTAACTCAAAATGTAAGTGTTATTGCTAATGTAGTTCAGGATGGAAATAATGGATTTAAAGATACATCTAATCAAAAATCATCTTCTTCTCAAAGTAATTATTATGAAGATGATCATTTGTCCTGTGAACAATTAAAAGCAAAATATCCTGAAATGTCTGACGGCGAATTATTTGAGAGATTCGGTGAAAGAGGAGATAATGGAATAATGTATAATGGAAAACACGTATGGGAAGATAGGGGTGATGGGAGAACATATAGCGGACATCCTATTTAGCAGTCTCAATAATTTGAGCTGCTATTCATCATCATATTCCCAGCTGTCTGCGTACCTGTCATCGTAGTATGCGTCATCGTAATAGTAATCATCACCTACAGCATCATCATATGAATCATCGTAGTCATAAGAATAGCTGGTTGTGGTGTGATGTATCGGATTTGTGGTATGGTGGTTATTTTCTTTTTTATCTTCGCTGCTGTTTAGATAGCTGTCGCTGATGTTGGTTGTAGGTGGCAGATATTCGTAACTTGAATTTAAAGTATCCTCTTTAGTTGAGGTCTTTGATTCATAAGCTATAATGGCAAATAAGCAGATAATCATAGCTAAAATTATACAAAGTTTGGCTGCTTTGTTCATGTTTTCTTATTTTATCCAGAAAACATATATATTTTGTGTATATATGGATATTATCTAAAAGTATTTTGGTTAAATTTAAATGATTTTAAATCAAAAATATTAATTAAATTAATGATTTGGGGAATTATTTATGAATACGCCAATTGTAATATTAAATTATAAAACTTATTTAGAATCTAGTGGGGAAAATGCATTGGAGTTAGCTCGTGCATTAAAAAGTGCTTCAGAAGAATCAGGTATCACTATGGTTGCAGCTCCACAGGCAGCTGATATTTATAGGGTTCACGATCAAATTTCTTTACCTATTTTTGCACAGCACATTGATCCAATTACTCCTGGAGGACATACAGGTTCTAATTTAATTGAAACTTTAATTGAAGCAGGCATTAACGGTAGTTTAATTAACCATTCTGAAAACAGGATGAAATTAGCTGATATTGATGAAGTTATACAATTGTGTAAGCAACATAATATTGAATCCTGTGTCTGTACAAATAATATTGCAACAAGTAAAGCAATAGCTACTTTTAATCCTGATGCAGTAGCTGTAGAACCTCCAGAACTTATTGGTAGTGGAATTCCAGTATCTCAGGCACAACCAGAAGTTGTAGAAGACTCTGTTAAAGGAGTCAAATCAATCAATAAAAAAATCAAAGTCTTGTGTGGTGCAGGAATATCTACTGGAGAGGATATGAAAGCTGCAATGGATTTAGGTGCAGATGGAGTTTTACTAGCTTCCGGAATTGTTAAAGCTGAAAATCCTAAAAAAGCTTTATTGGATTTAGTTAGTAAATTATAAAAACTTGTATTTTTATAAATTTATTTATATTTAATATTTTGAGTGAAATGATGGCTGATAAATTTAATACAATTGACGACTTTGATGTTGAAAATAAAACTGTGTTAGTTAGAATTGATATTAACTCTCCAGTTGATCCTAGTTCTGGGATTATATTAGATGATACAAGATTAAAATTGCATGCTAAAACAATTAAAGAATTATCTAATAAAGGAGCTAAAGTTGTATTGCTTGCTCATCAAAGCCGTCCAGGTAAAAAAGATTTCACAGATTTATCTCAGCATGCTGATGCATTATCTGATCTTTTGAATTTAAGAGTGAAATATATAGATTCTATCTTTTCAAAATCTGCAAAACAAGCTATTAAACAACTAAAACCACATGAAATTCTTTTACTTGAAAATGTAAGGTTCTTTTCTGAAGAATCTTTATCCAGATCTGCTGAAGCTCAGGCAGAAACATTACTGGTTAGGCAATTGTCTCCAGTAATTGATTATTTTGTTAATGATGCATTTGCAGCAGCTCATAGATCTCAGGCATCTTTAGTAGGTTTTACTGTTAACACTCCTTCAGCTGCAGGCAGGGTAATGGAAAAAGAACTGACTGTAATTCAGAGTGCTTTGGATAATGTGGAACATCCCTGTGTATTCCTGCTTGGTGGAATGAAACCTGATGATTCAATAGATGTTATGGAAAATGTATTAAGTAACGGTACTGCAGATTCTATTTTAACAACGGGTATTGTAGGAAACATTGTTCTTTGGGCTGCAGGTGTAGACATCTGTGAAGTAAACAAGAATTTTATAATAAGTAAAGGATATGAATCAATGGTTTCCAAAGCCAGAAATCTTATTGAAAAATTCGGAAATAAAGTAAAATATCCTATTGATGTAGCTATTGAAAAAGATGGCGAAAGAAAAGATGTTGATTGTGATAATATTCCTAATGAAGCTATTTTTGATATTGGTGTAAAAACAATTAGTTATTATGCAAAAATAATCCGTGATTCTAAAACAGTATTTGCAAATGGTCCTGCAGGAGTATTTGAAAATCCTAAATTTGCAATGGGAACTGAAGATTTAATTAATGCTATGGCTAAATCAAATGCATTTACACTGATTGGTGGTGGCCATATTGCTGCAGCTACTTCAGCTTTAGGTTATGAAGATCAAATGAGTCATTTAAGCAGCGGAGGTGGAGCTTGCATCAGCATGCTTGCAGGTAAAAAACTGGCTGCTGTTCAGGCATTAAGGGATTCAGCAAAAAATAGTAAAAATTAACTATTTTTCGCTTTAAATTCTTTTAATAAATTTTCACTAGCTGTTTTTGGATTTTGAGAATTCATGATGGCGCTGACAACAGATATTCCATCAATTCCACAGTCATTTAATTCATGTGCATTTTCCTGAGTGATTCCTCCAATAGCTACAGCAGGAATATCAACAGATTTTACTATTTCTTTTAACTCTTTTTTAGATACTGATGTTGCATCGTCTTTTGTATTTGTCGGATAAACTGCACCAACACCTATGTAATCTGCACTGTCCCTTTGAGCTTTTTTAGCTTCTTTAATATTTGCAGCAGATACTCCTAAGATTTTATCTTTGCCAATCAGTAATCTTGCTATCTGTGCAGGCATGTCACTTTGTCCGATGTGTACGCCCTCAGCATCAATAGCTAGAGCAATATCAATTCTGTCATTGATTATTAGAGGCACATTATATTTTTGTGTAATTTCCTTAACTTTCAAAGCCAAATTATAGAAGTCTAATGTTTCAGCTTTTTTTTCTCTAAGTTGAACTACACTGACTCCACCTTTTAATGATTCTTCTATAATATTTAAAAATTTTTCTTCATCTTCACTGTTGTTAGTTACAAGATAAAGTGATAAGTTCAGGCTGTTCATAATATCTCAATGTTGCTTTTGTTAATTAAAGTTTGACTATCTAATTTATATAAATAGTCTATTAAATAAGCTCTAAAGCTTCCTGTTCCTGCATTTTCATTGTCTACTTTAGCTCTTGCTTTTTCACCGGCTATTGTCATTAATAATGCTGCAAGTAATGTTCCTTCAAGAGGATTGGTAGCTCCAATACAACTTCCTACAATAGATGACAGCATACAGCCACTGCCTGTAATTTGAGGCATCATTTCATCACCATTGTCAATAGCTATTGTAGTTTCACCATCAGATAAAATGTCTATTGGGCCACTGGCTAATATTACTGTATCCAAGTTAGCTGCAAGTTTAGAAATGATTTTAGCATTTTCATTTAAGTTGTCTTTAGTTATAATATCACTTTCAGATACATCTACGCCTTTTGCAGTATTTGATTCGGAAATTATTCCAGTTAATTTGGCTATTGTTTTTATTTCAGTTATATTTCCTCTAATAGCTGTTAATTTATAATTTTCAATAAGTTCTAATGTTACTTTATTTCTTAATTGACTTATTCCTACTCCAACTGGATCCAGAATAACTGGGGTGTTTATTTTATTTGCTTGAGCAGAACTAACTTTCATAGCTTCAACTTGTTCATAACTTAATTTTCCAATATTTATTACTAAAGCATCAGCTATTGAGACAACTTCAGCTACTTCTTCAATATCTTCAGACATAATTGGAGAAGCACCGATAGCCAATACTGCATTTGCACAATCATTTACAGTTACAAAATTAGTTATGCAGTGAGTTAATGGATTTTTGTTTTTTAATTCATCTAATAATTTTGGTATTTTTTGAAGTAATTCTTCTTTATTTATCATGATTTATAATTATAAAACTTTTAGTATATAATATTTGATGTGTGTATTTTTTGAATTAAGTTTAATTTAGGGAGTATTTTTTGTTTTTTATTGAACAGTTATCATTATTTTTAAAAGTTCATTGTTTAATTTCATTATTTTTGGAGTATTAGAAAAGTATTTAAATAAGTTTATACAAAAGTTTATTTGTTACATTAATTTCATTATGCCTCGATAGCTCAGTCTGGTGGAGCGCGAGACTTGTAATCTCGTGGTCGCGGGTTCAATTCCCGTTCGGGGCTTTCTATTTTGTGTTTTTTAGTACACATATTATGATTACATTTTTTTCAAAATATTGTAATCAATAACATTTATATACTATGAGGTATAAAATAGGTAATGTATGATGTATTGTTATGCATCTAGTTTGTATTAAGTGGGACCGTAGGGTAGCTTGGTCGATCCTTTGGGCTTTGGGAGCCTGAGACTCCGGTTCAAATCCGGGCGGTCCCATTTCATGTCCCGCCTTAGCTCAATTTGGCAGAGCGTTGGACTGTAGATCCAAATGTTGCTGGTTCAAGTCCGGCAGGCGGGATTTGATTACTTTATTAAATTGATTATATTTATGGTTGTGGAAAATTAATTTTTCCGAAACCTTTATATATGATACTAAATATAGTAATTAATGGTGTATGGTTAATACTGTTTGATTAGCTATACTGTATTTTAAGTATTTCCTGCCTTGGTGGTGTAGGGGCTATCATGTGGGCCTGTCGAGCCCGCGACTCGGGTTCAAATCCCGGCCAAGGCGCTTAATATTTAAATGTTGTATGTGAGGGCCCGTAGCTCAGTCTGGCAGAGCGCTTGGCTTTTAACCAAGCGGCCGCGGGTTCAATTCCCGTCGGGCCCGTTTTCTAATTTTATATTTTAACTTTTCTAGCTGGAGGAATTATATATTGACAATTAATATTCAAGAACATATGCTTGTACCTAAGCATGAAATAATGACTGATTCTGAAATTGAAGATTTAAAAAATAGTGCGGACTATGATATTGAAAATCTTCCTAGAATTAAAGTTGATGATCCTGTTGTAAAAGCTATTGATGCTAAAGAACATGATATTTTAAGGATTACTCGTGAGAGTGATACTGCAGGTACTTTTGTTACTTATCGTATTGTAAAAAGTTAGTTATAATGTTAGAATAGTAAAATTTAGTATAATAAGTTTATTTCTGTATTTTTTTATTGTTTTTGGAAATTCATTATAATAAATTTGAACTTAGTTTGAGAGGAATTATCTTAATAGAGATAGTTAGGAGTAAATTAAGAATAATAATCAAATGAAGAATTTTAATTAGGTTTCCTAATCTTATTTTTATTAGTTAATTATTTTTATGGTGTTTTATAGAATGCTGGAGGAAGTCCATGACAGAGAATAACTGGAAATTAGTTGATGCATTTTTTGATAAATATGATTTAGTTGACCATCATATTAAATCATACAACGATTTTATAAATAATGGGATTCAAAATATCATAGATATTACTGAACCTATTACTTTAGAAAATGGTAAATATACTTTAAAAACCGGTAAACTCTTTATTGAAAAGCCATTCACTAAAGAGGCAGACGGTTCTAAAAGTATGATTTATCCTGCGGAAGCAAGACTTAGAAATTTAAATTATTCTGCACATATGTATCTTGAGATGGCATTAAATGAAGAAGGGGAAGATAATCCTTTAGAAAAAGTGTATATTGGAGAATTACCAGTAATGCTTAAATCTGATATTTGTCATCTTCATGGTCTTAGTGATGAAGAATTAATTGAACAAGGTGAAGACCCTCAAGATTTAGGTGGTTACTTTATTGTAAATGGTTCTGAAAGAGCTGTTGTAACAATGGAGGAAATTGCACCAAATAAAATTATTCTTGAGCGTATTGGTGAAGTTGAAGATAGAAGAGCTAAAGCTATTGTAACCTCTATTAAAAGTGGTTTCAGAGCAAGAATTTCTCTTGAATATAAAAAACCACGTAAAAGTGGTGTATTTTTAAGAATTTCTTTCCCTTATGTTCCAGGGGAAATTCCACTTGTTATTTTATTAAGAGCTCTTGGTTTAGCTACAGATCAAGAAATTATTACTGCAATTTCCAATGATCCAAATTTCCAAATGATTATTGCAGATGATATTCAGGTATCTCTTTCTCAGTTGAAATTAGATCAAAAAGAAATGGATGGCATGACTAAGGAAGAAAGAAGACAATATTTACAATTAGCAGCTATTAAATACATAGGTAACCGTGTAGCTAAAGGTATGACTGAGGAATACCGTGTTAAACGTGCTGAAGATGTAATTAATCGTTACTTATTGCCTCATATGGGTATTGAATCAGAAAGACGTGAAGCTAAAGCTACTTATTTAGCTGAAATGACTGAAATGTTACTTCAGGTTATTGATGAGCAAAGAGAACCTCACGATAAGGATCATTATACAAATAAAAGACTCAGAGTATCTGGAGATTTAATGGAAGATTTATTTAGAGTTGCTTTTACAAGTTTAACTAGAGATATGAGTTATCAACTTGAAAGAAGTATCTCCCGTGGTAAAGAGCTTTCCATCAAACAGGCAGTTCGTAGTGATGTTTTAACTGAAAATATTAAACATGCTATTGCAACTGGTAATTGGGTTGGTGGAAGAGCTGGTGTAAGTCAATTATTAGATAGAACTAGTTATATGGGTACTCTTTCTCATTTAAGACGTGTTGTATCTCCTTTAACAAGAAGTCAACCTCACTTTGAAGCAAGAGATTTGCACCCAACACAATTCGGTAAAATTTGTCCGAATGAAACTCCAGAGGGTCCTAACTGTGGTCTGGTAAAGAATTTAGCTTTAATGTGTAATATTTCTGAAGGTTCTGATGAACAGGAAATCATTGATGTTATTAAAAAAATGAATGTTTTAGATGATTAAGGGAAAGATAATATGGATAGTGCTAAGATTTATATTAATGGGGAGCTTTTAGGATACTGTAAAGATCCGGAAAGTTTCACCAATGAAATGAGAGAAAAAAGGAGAAATGGTAAGGTTTCTCATGAAATGAATATTACTTATTATGATAAAAATAATGAGATTTATATATTCAATGACCCTGGTAGGGCAAGAAGGCCGTTAATCATTGTAAAAGATGGCAAACCAGTTCTCACAGATAAACATTTAGAGAAAGTAGCTAAAGGTGAATTAAAATGGGACGATTTAATAGACAATGGTTTCATTGAATACTTGGATGCCGAAGAGGAAGAAAACTCCTATATTGCTATGAGTATTGCTGATTTAAATGAAGAACATACTCATTTGGAAATTGACCCGGCTACTATGCTTGGAATTTGTGCAGGTATTATTCCGTTTTCCGATCACAATTCTTCACCAAGGAATACTATGGAAGCAGGTATGACAAAACAAGCATTAGGATTATATGTTTCTAACTATGCATTACGTACAGATACAAGGGCTCACTTATTACACCATCCGCAAACTCCTATTGTAAAAACACGTATTATTGATTCAACTAATTATGACAAAAGACCATCAGGTCAGAACTTTGTTGTAGCTCTTATGTCTTACGAAGGATACAACATGGAAGATGCAATGGTTATTAACAAAGGTTCTCTTGAAAGAGGATTAGCTAGGTCTTCATTTTTCAGAGCTTATGATACTGCTGAAAAAAGGTATCCTGGTGGACAAGAGGATAAATTTGAGGTTCCTGACAAAAACATTAAAGGTTACCGTTCCGAAGATGCTTATAGGCATTTAGATGATGATGGTGTTGTTAACCCTGAATCATATGTTGAATCTGGTGATGTATTAATCGGTAAAACTTCACCACCAAGATTCTTGGAAGAAATCGATGAATTTGGTACTGTAGCTGAAAAAAGAAGAGAAACTTCTGTAACAGTCAGACACGGTGAAAAAGGTATTGTCGATGCTGTTCTTTTAACTGAAACTGTTGAAGGAAGCCGATTGGCTAAAATCAGGGTGAGGGATACCAGGCAACCTGAGTTCGGGGATAAATTTGCATCAAGGCACGGTCAGAAAGGGGTTCTTGGTTTAATATTATCTCCTGAAGATGTTCCTTTTACAGAATCTGGTGTTGTTCCTGATTTAATTGTTAACCCTCACGCTATTCCTTCCAGGATGTCTGTAGGACAAGTGCTTGAGATGGTAGCTGGTAAAGCAGGCTGTCTTGAAGGTGAACGTGTTGACGGAACTCCATTTAACACAGAACTTGAAAAAGAAATCAAACAGCAACTTAAAAATCACGGATTTGAATCTGCAGGTTGTGAATCATTATATAATGGTGTAACCGGAGAAAGAATCGAAGCTGAAATATTTGTTGGTGTTGCATATTACCAAAAATTACACCACATGACTACTGATAAAGTTTATGCTCGTTCAAGAGGTCCTGTACAAGTTCTTACCCGTCAGCCTACTGAAGGAAGAGCTCGTGAAGGTGGTTTAAGGTTTGGAGAAATGGAAAGAGATTGTCTTATTGCACACGGTGCAGCTCTTACCTTAAAAGAAAGGCTTTTAGATGAGTCTGACAAATATGAAGTTATTGTCTGTGAAAATTGTGGTATGTTAGCAGTATATGATAAGAATAAAAATAAAAAATACTGTCCAATTTGTGGAGATGTTGAAACTTATCCGATAGAAATTTCATACGCATTTAAATTATTATTAGATGAACTTAAGAGTTTATGTATTTTCCCTAAATTAGTTTTAGGAGACAAAACATAATTATATTAATATGAAGGAGTCAATATTTTGAAAGGATTTATAAAAAAAATCAAACAAATTAACTTTGGGCTTATGTCTCCTGAGGATATTCGTGAAATGTCAGTAGTTAAAATTGAAACTCCTGATACTTACGATGAGGATGGTTATCCTATTGAGAATGGTTTAATGGATCCTCATTTAGGGGTTATTGATCCAAGTTTAAAATGTAGGTCTTGTGGTTATAGAGGTGGAGAGTGTCAAGGGCACTTTGGTAGTATTGAGTTAGCTAGGCCTGTTATTCATGTTGGTTTTGGTGATGTGATTCATAAGATTTTACGTTCAACATGTAATGAGTGTGGTCGTGTTTTATTAACTGATGATGAAATCTTTAAATTCACTGAAAAGATTAAGGATGCTCAGAATCATCATGAAAATTTAACTAAACTTTTAAAAGATATTTATAATGAGGCTCGTCGTGATGTTTGTCCTCACTGTGAAGCAGCTCAGGATGATATTACTATTGATAAGCCGGTTTCCATTGTTCAGAAAATGGAGGGTGAGGATTATAAATTAACTGCTAGTGAAGTTCGTGAAAGGCTTGAAAGGATTTCTGATGAAGATGCTTTTGTTTTAGGTGTTAATCCGGAAGTAGCTAGACCTGAATGGTTAGTGCTAACAGTTTTACCTGTTCCTCCAGTTACTGTAAGGCCTTCTATTACTTTAGATACTGGTGAAAGGTCTGAAGATGATTTAACTCACAAACTTGTTGATATTTTACGTATTAATCAGAGATTAATTGAAAATATGGAAGCAGGTGCTCCTCAACTTATTGTTGAAGATTTGTGGGAGTTATTGCAATATCATGTAACTACTTACTTTGATAATGAGGCTAGTGGTGTTCCTCCTGCAAGACACAGGTCTGGAAGACCTTTAAAAACTTTAGCTCAAAGGTTAAAAGGTAAAGAAGGTAGGTTCAGAAGTAATTTGTCCGGTAAAAGGGTTAATTTCTCTGCCCGTACTGTAATTTCACCAGATCCAAACATCAGTATTAATGAAGTTGGTGTTCCTGAAATGATTGCAAAAGAGGTTACTGTACCTGCTTATGTAAATGACTGGAACATGGATGAAATGAGAACATATATTGAAAACGGTCCTAATGTTCATCCTGGAGCCAACTATGTTATAAGAACTGACGGAAGGAAAATCAGGGTTTATGATGAAACTAAAGACATGATTTTAGAGAAGTTGGAACCTGGTTATATTATTGAAAGACACCTGAAAGATGGGGATATGGTTTTATTCAACCGTCAGCCTTCTCTTCACAGAATGTCTATGATGGCTCATGAGGTAAGGGTTTTACCTTATAAAACTTTCCGTCTTAATTTATGTGTATGTCCTCCTTACAATGCAGATTTCGATGGAGACGAAATGAACATGCACGTTTTCCAAACTGATGAGTCCCGTGCTGAAGCTAAGTCTTTAATGCGTGTACAGGAACATATTTTATCTCCAAGGTTTGGTGGACCTATTATTGGTGCTATTCACGATCACATTTCCGGAGCATATCTTTTAACAAAACCTGGATCTGAATTTACAGAAGAACAGGCGCTGCAAATAATCAGAAAATCACATTTATTCAATAATGAAAATGTTGACCCTAAACACTTAAAACGTAAACATGAAAATTGGACCGGTAAAGAGTTATTCTCTTTATTACTGCCTGATGATTTGAATCTTGTTTATAAGGCTGAGATTTGTCAGAAATGTGATGTTTGTAAAGAAGAAGCTTGTGACATTGATGCTTATGTTGTAATTGAAAATGGTGAACTTAAACATGGTGTTATTGATGAAAAAGCTTATGGTTCTTTCTCTGGACGTATTTTAGATAAAATTGTTAAAGAGTATGGTCCTGCTAGAGCTAGGGAATTCTTAGACAGGTCTACTGATTTAGCTATCTGCGGAATTATGAAAACAGGAATTACCACAAGTACCAATGATGAGGAAATTCCTGAAGAAGCTCAGGAAAGGATTAATGAGCATTTAAGAGAATCTGAAAATAAGGTAGATAAATTAGTTGAAGCATATGAAAATGATTATCTTGAAGCTTTACCTGGTAGAAGCCTTGAAGAAACTTTAGAGATGAAGATTATGCAAGTGCTTGGGGAAGCTAGGGATGTATCTGGTCAAATTGCAGAAAACTACCTTACTATGGAACACAACCATTCTGTAGTTATGGCACGTACCGGTGCTAGGGCATCTATGTTGAACCTTACTCAGATTACTTCCTGTGTAGGACAACAGTCTGTTCGTGGTGGCCGTATCCACAGGGGTTATATTGACAGAACTTTACCTCACTTCCGTAAAAATGAGTTAGGTGCAAAAGCAAAAGGATTTGTACATTCCAGTTATAAAAAAGGTTTGGATCCAATTGAATTCTTCTTCCACGCTATGGGAGGAAGAGAAGGTCTTGTAGATACAGCGATTCGTACAGCACAATCCGGTTATATGCAAAGAAGACTGGTAAATGCACTTCAGGATTTACAAGTTAAACCATCCGGACTTGTTACTGATAACCAGGGAATGGTTATTCAACTTATGTTTGGTGAAGACGGAGTAGATCCGGCTAAAAGTGACTTTGGTAAAGCAGCTGACTTAAATAAAATCATAGATGAAAATAGGTTAGGAGATGCTAATCCAAACTATGATTCAGGTGTTGAACAAGAGGGTAAATAGGTGTAACTATGGATGATGCAATAATTAAAAAAGTGGAAGATGCTTTACTTAAAGCTGAAATAAACTTTGATGCAAGATTTGTTGAAAACGGAATTGTTGACCCGTCAAGTTGTGTAAAATTCCCTGAAAAATATGTGGATGATTTAGCATCTGCTTATGTTAACAGACATTTATCTGACGATGAGTTAGATATGCTTATTGGGGAGCTTAAAACTGCCTATGAACGAGCTCATGTTGAAGCTGGTGAGGCTGTTGGAACAGTAGCTGCACAATCTGTAGGTGAACCAGGTACTCAGATGACTATGCGTACTTTTCACTATGCAGGGGTAATGGAATTAAACGTAACATTAGGTCTTCCAAGACTTATTGAAATCGTGGATGCAAGAAAAAAAATAGCTACTCCAACAATGGATATTTACTTTACTGAAGAAAAACGTCAGGATGAGGAATTCGTTAAAACTTTAGCTAATAAAATTGGTAAAAGTACTGTAAACGATGTTCTCAGTGATTTCAGTTTAAATTATGCGGATATGAAAGTTGAAGCAGTTTTAGACGAAAGAAAAATTGAAGATAAAAGACTTGATCTTGAGGAAATTCTTGCTAAAATTCAGAAAAACTTTAAAAAAGCTGATATTAAGGATAATCTCAAGATTGTTGTCGAACCGCCAAAACGTGAAATTAGGGAACTCCGTCTTTTAGCAGACAAATTCCGTGATTTACAGATAAGTGGTATTAAAGACATTGGAAAAGTCATTATCCGTAAAGATGAAAGAGAATGGATTATGCACACTGAAGGTTCTAATCTTAAGGATATTCTCTCTATGGACGGTATTGACACATACAGAACTACTACAAATGACATTCATGAGATAGAAACTGTATTGGGTATTGAAGCAGCTCGTCAATCAATTATTAATGAAGCAAGAAATACTCTTGAAAACCAAGGTCTTAGTGTTGATGTTAGACACATTATGTTAGTTGCAGATATTATGACTTCTGAAGGAGAAGTAAAATCCATTGGTAGACATGGTATTAGTGGTGAAAAATCAAGCGTTTTAGCTCGTGCAGCTTTTGAAGAAACTGGTAAACATTTACTTCGTGCAAGTATTCGCGGTGAAGTTGATGATTTAACTGGTATCATCGAAAATATTATTATTGGACAACCAATACCTCTTGGTACCGGTTCAATCGGTGTCAAAATGGCAAATAAAAATGAATAGGAGGCTAGATGATGGACGTAGATAGAAGTATCAGGGTAGCTGTCGATACTGGTGATGTGACATTAGGCTCTGAAAAATCAATTCAATCTTTAAAATTAGGAAAAGGTCAGCTTGTAATTGTTGCTGCAAACACTCCTAAAGATATTGTTGAAGATGTTGAATATTATACAAATCTTTCAGATATCCCATCATACACTTACGAAGGTTCAAGTGTAGAATTGGGTTCTGTCTGTGGTAAACCATTTACAGTTGCTACATTAATCGTTAACGATCCAGGAGATTCTACTATATTAGATGATTTGAGGTAGATTCATATGTCTATTAAATTCACTGCAAATGAAATTAGATACATAGCTCTTTTTGAAAACATGACTGGAGCAATGGTTAAAGATTGTATTATCGATGATGAACATGGTAAAGTCACATTTGTCGTGAAAAACGGTGATATGGGATTAGCTATTGGAAAAGGCGGAAGCACTGTTTCCAAAGTTCAAAGAGCAGTAGATAAAGGAATTGAAATCGTTGAATTATCCGACGATCCGATTCAATTTATTAAAAATCTTTTATCCCCTGCAGAAGTACAAGGTGTTAAAGTACTTCAGAAAGAATCAGGTGAAAAAATAGCTACTGTTACAGCAGATAATACCAACAAACGTATTGCTATCGGTAAAAACGGTGTCAATATTGAAAGAGCTAAGTTAATTGCAAAAAGACAACACAATATAAACAATATTATTTTAAAATAGCTATATTTAGCTATTTATTTTTACTTTTTTTTAGTTATTTTTTTCAATATTAAAATTTAGGTAGTAAAATAGATACCTTTATTAATGTTAAAAAAGATAAATCATCATAAGATATCGACAATTAATGGAACATAGTTGTGTGTGCTTTTTACTATGCTTCCAATAAAAGATCATGATATCTTCATTTTTAGATAATTTAATTGTCTAATTAATTATTATATTATTAACTAGTTATATCTTTGAATTTAGATTGTATTAGCTATTTTTAGCTGTATAAATCGCAGCGGTGGATTCTTAGATATGTTTAATAAAAGTTTAGAGGAAATATTATGCCAGGACTTTTTGCTGCAAAAAAACTTAAAAAAAATAGACAAAATTTTAAGTGGAAAGATGTAGATTACAAAAGGAAAGCTTTAAGATTAGATGTTAAAGCAGACCCTCTTGAAGGAGCTCCTCAAGCTAGAGGAATTGTAATCGAAAAAGTAGGGATAGAAGCAAAACAACCTAACTCTGCTATACGTAAATGTGTTCGTGTTCAATTAATCAAAAACGGTAAACAATTAACCGCTTTCGCACCAGGTGACGGAGCTATTGGATTTATCGATGAGCACGATGAAGTTATGATTGAAGGAATTGGTGGACCATCTGGAAGATCTATGGGAGATATTCCTGGAGTTCGTTGGAAAGTATCTAAAGTTAACAACGTAGCTTTATCCGAGATGGTAAGTGGAAAAATAGAAAAACCTGTAAGATAAGGATGGTATTTTTATGAGTAAATTATTTGATAAATGGGAACTCGATGAAGTCAAAATCGAAGATTTAGGTTTAGTAAAATACATCTGCTTAGATGAAACTCTTGTTCCTCACACTTCAGGTAGACATGTAAAAAGACAGTTTGCAAAATCTAAAGTATCTATCATTGAAAGATTAATGAATAAAATCATGAGGACTCACATCAACTCAGGTAAGAAAAACAAAGCTTACAATATTGTAAAAGATGCATTGGATATTATCAACAAAAGAACTAAAAAGAATCCTGTTCAAGTTTTAGTTACTGCAGTTGAAAATACTTCCCCTCGTGAAGAAACTACTCGTATTAAATACGGTGGTATCGGATACCAAGTAGCGGTGGACATTTCTCCACAAAGAAGAGTAGATCTTTCATTAGGATTTTTAACTAGAGGAACTTTACAATCAGCATTTAAAAACAGAAAATCTGTTGCTGAATGTTTAGCTGATGAATTAATTCTTGCTTCTGAAGAAGATTCCAGAAGTTTTGCTTTACAGAAAAAAGAAGAAAAAGAAAGAGTTGCAAAAGCAGCACACTAATCATATTTATATAAGGTGATTTCTTTGAGTAGAAGAGAGAAAATGATTGCAAAAATTAAGGATTTAATGTATAAACCGGATTCCATCAGGAATATTGGTATCTGTGCTCACATTGACCACGGTAAAACTACATTATCCGATAACCTTTTAGCAGGTGCAGGAATGATTTCCGAAGAACTTGCTGGTGATCAAAGGTTTTTAGATTTTGATGAACAAGAACAAGCACGTGGTATTACTATTGATGCAGCAAACGTATCAATGGTTCACAATTACAAAGACCAGGAATACTTAATCAACTTAATTGATACTCCAGGTCACGTTGACTTTGGTGGGGATGTAACTCGTGCTATGAGAGCTGTAGATGGTGCAGTTGTTGTTGTTTGTGCTGTTGAAGGTATCATGCCTCAAACTGAAACTGTACTTAGACAAGCTTTAAAAGAAAATGTTAAACCTGTTTTGTTCATTAACAAAGTTGACAGATTAATCAATGAGTTAAAATTAGAACCTGATGAATTACAAAAAAGGTTCATTAACATTTACATGGAAGCTAACAAATTAATCAAAAATATGGCTCCTGAAGATAAAAAAGAAGAATGGGCTGTTGATTTCACTGATGGTAGTGTAGCATTCGGTTCAGCTTATCACAATTGGGCTATTAACGTTCCAATGATGCAAGAAACTGGAGTTAACTTCAAAGACATCATTGATTACTGTAATGAAGATAAACAAAAAGAATTAGCTCAAAAAGTGCCATTATCTGAAGTATTGCTTGGTATGGTAGTAGAACACTTACCTTCTCCTAAAGTATCTCAGGAATACAGGGTACCTAATATCTGGGAAGGTGACATTGAATCTCCTGCAGGTCAAGGTATGATTACTACAAGTCCTGACGGACCTTTAGCTGTAATGGTTACTAATGTATCTGTAGATAAACATGCTGGTGAAATTGCTACCGGTAGGGTTTACGGAGGATCAATTGAAAAAGGTACTGAAGTTTACTTAGTTGGATCTCATTCCAAATCCAGAGTTCAGCAAGTAGGTGTATACTTCGGACCTGAAAGAGTTAACACTGATGCTGTACCTGCAGGTAACATTGTATATATTGCTGGTGCAAAAGGTGCAATCGCTGGGGAAACCATCTGTTCTCCTGAAGATAAAATCAAAGAGTTTGAAGGATTAGATCATATTTCTGAACCTGTAGTTACAGTTGCTGTAGAAGCTAAAAATACTAAAGATTTACCAAAATTAATTGAAGTATTAAGGCAAGTAGCTAAAGAAGACCCAACCATTAAAGTTGAAATTAACGAAGAAACCGGTGAACACTTAGTTTCAGGTATGGGAGAACTTCACTTGGAAGTTATCAGTTACAGAATTAAAGAAAAAGGTGTGGAAATCCAAACTTCAGAACCTATTGTTGTATACAGAGAAACTGTATCTCAATTATCTCCACAAGTTGAAGGTAAATCTCCAAACAAACATAACAGATTCTACATTACTGTTGAACCTTTAGAAGATGAACTTTTCAAAGCATTACAAGAAGGAAAACTCAAAGAAGGTAAAGTTAAAGGTAAAGAATCTGCTAATGACTTCATGGAATATGGTTTGGATAAAGAAGAAGCAAGAAAAGTATGGGATGTTTACAACAGAAGCTTATTCATTAATGCTACTCGTGGTATCCAATACTTAGATGAAGTAAAAGAGCTTTTAATTGAAGGATTTGAATCTGCACTTAATGACGGACCTTTAGCTAAAGAAATAGCTATGGGATTAAAATTCAAACTTCACGATGCAAAACTTCACGAAGATGCAGTTCACAGAGGACCTGCACAAGTATTGCCAGCTATTAGAAATGCAATTTATGCATCTATGATGTCTGCTGGTCCTACTTTACTTGAACCTATGCAAAAAGTGTTTATTAACACTCCACAAGATTACATGGGTCCATGTACCAGGGAAATCCAAAACAGAAGAGGTCAAATAGTTGACATGGGTCAAGAAGGAGACATGGCTACTATTGAATCTAAAGTTCCTGTAGCTGAAATGTTTGGTTTTGCTGGAGATATCAGATCCGCTGCTGAAGGTAGATGTTTATGGTCTACTGAAATGTCTGGATTTGAAAGATTACCACGTGAAATGCAAAATCAAATCGTTAAAGAGATTAGGCAAAGAAAAGGCTTATCTCCAGAACCTTATGGTCCTGAACATTATGTAGGATAATTAAAATTTAATTTTTAATTTTTTTATATTTTTTATTTGAAATTACGAAAAAAACATTACATATTTATATGTGAATAATTAAAATTTAAATTAAGCTAAAATTATAAGCTTAATGAATGTTATTTCGATTTATACGAAAAGAGGTATTATTATGGCAAAAACTAAAGAACATATTAATTTAGCATTTATCGGACACGTTGACCACGGAAAATCCACATTAGTTGGACACTTGTTATTAAAAGCAGGTGCAATCGCTGAACAACAATTAGATGACGGAGAAAACAAATTCAGATTTGTTATGGACAAATTAGGAGAAGAAAGGGAAAGAGGAGTAACTATCGACCTTGCTCACCAAAAATTCTCTACCAAAAAATACGACTACACTGTTGTAGACTGTCCTGGACACAGAGACTTCGTTAAAAACATGATTACTGGTGCTTCCCAAGCAGACGCTGGTGTATTAGTAGTAGCTGCAGACGACGGTGTAATGCCACAAACCAAAGAACACGTTTTCTTATCCAAAACTTTAGGTATTAACCAATTAATCGTTGCAATCAACAAAATTGATTTAGTAGATTATGATGAAGCAAAATTCAACGAATTAAAAGACGAAGTATCTGCTTTAATTAAAACTGTTGGATTCAACCCTGCTAATGTTCCTTTCATCCCTGTTTCTGCATTTGAAGGAGACAACATTAAAGATGCAAGTCCTAACACCTCCTGGTACAAAGGTGACACTTTAATGCAAGCTTTAGATAATTTAGCAGCTCCTGAAAAACCTGTATCCTTACCATTAAGGATTCCTATTCAAGATGTTTACTCCATTACTGGTGTAGGTACTGTACCTGTAGGAAGAGTAGAAACTGGTGTTATGAAAAAAGGAGAAAACGTAATCTTCGAACCTGCTGGAGCTTCCGGAGAAGTAAAATCTATCGAAATGCACCACGAAACCTTTGAAACTGCTGAACCTGGTGACAACATTGGATTTAACGTAAGAGGTGTAGGTAAAAACGATATCAGGAGAGGAGATGTAGCTGGTCACGTAGATGATGCTCCTGCTGTAGCTAAAGAATTTGATGCACAAATTGTTGTTTTACAACACCCTGGTGTAATCACTGTTGGATACACTCCTGTATTCCACTGTCACACTTCTCAAGTTGCATGTACTTTCTTAGAATTAACTGCAAAATTAGACCCTGCAACTGGTCAAGTAGCTGAAGAAAACCCTGACTTCTTAAAAACTGGTAACGCAGCATTCGTAAAAGTTAAACCAACCAAACCTATGGTAATCGAAAACGCTAAAAAAATCCCTCAAATGGGTAGATTCGCTATTAGGGATATGGGTCAAACTGTTGCTGCTGGATTATGTATTGACGTTACCCCAGCTAAATAGATTTATAAGTAGTTAATCAAAAGAAAGGATTATTCCTTTCTTTATTTTTTATTTTTGGAGGATAATAATGCATCAAGCAAGAATTAAGCTTACAGGAACTGATCCGGAAAAATTGGCTTATGTCTGTGATCAACTTAAAAAAATCGCTGAAAGAACTGGTGTTGATTTGTCTGGTCCTATCCCATTACCTACTAAAAAATTAGTAGTACCTACAAGAAAATCTCCAGATGGAGAAGGAAAAGCTTCCTGGGAAAAATGGGAACTTAGAATTCATAAACGTTTAGTTGGAATTGGTGCTGACGAACGTGCTATGAGACAAGTCATGAAAGTTAATGTTCCTGATAATGTAAGTATTGAAATAGAACTTAAAGGATAAATATTTAGATTTTTTCTAAATATTTTTCTGTTTTTATGCCGAGATAGTCTAGTCTGGTAAGGCGCAGGACTTGAAATCCTGTGGAGTTTCTCCGCCTGGGTTCAAATCCCAGTCTCGGCGTTCTTTTTTATTTAAAAATAGTTATTTATTTTTTCGTCCAATTCATCTAAATTAGAAACAATGTCTTTCTTATTTAAATCTTTGATTTTTGGACGTTTTAACATGATGACACCTATATCTTTTAAATTAGCAGCATTGATTTTATTGATTACTCCTCCAATATCACCACTCTCTTTTGTTATTATAACACTTGCTTGTGTTTCTTCAATTATTTTTAGGTTTTCTTCTAAGCTGGAGGTACCTTTCATTTCTATGATATGTTCTTCAGGAACATTCAGCAATTTGCATTTTTCCAGAGATTTGGGAACTTTTAAAATTCTTGCATAAAATCTGTTTACCGGAACATATTTTAAAATAGCTTCCATAGTATTTGCTCCTGCAAGATGCAGTACATTTCCGGAAGTAAAATCACTAGCTATTAATTTTCCAGCTTCATCAAGGGAAGTTACTTCATGAACTCTTGATGTGTCAACATTATCAAGGTTTGATGGAGGTCTTTCAAAGCGAATATATGTTATGTTAAATAATTTGGATAGGCTAACAGTAGTTTGGGTGATATGTGATGCGTAAGGATGAGTTGCATCAATTAAAAGATTGAATTCATTAGTTTCAATAAGTGTTATGAATTCATCTTTTAAAAGTGGTTTAGCTATTGTGTCATCACTTCCGGACTCAATAGCTAATTTTGATCCATACTCTGTAGTTGTTGTAGTCAGAATATATGAATCATATTTTTCTTTTATGTGTTTGGTTATGTTACTTGCGTCTTTTGTTCCTCCAATAAGGAGGATGTTTAGTTTTTTCATTCTACCACAATTTTGTTTGCTATTTTGTTGGACACTAATATTGTAGCTGCGATTATGAATATCAGTATCCAGTCTGTAATTCCAATGCTGGTTGTTCTGAATATCAGTTGCAGTTCAGGTATGTATACAATTAATATCTGTAATATGAAACAAGCTATAATAGCCAAATAAAGATAAGTGCTTTTTTTATCTGAATTGGATTTTGAATTATATGCATTAAATAACTGATACATTACAAATAAAGTAAATGCTACAGTCATTGCCTGCTTTTGACTTGCGCCAATTGCCAATTTGTAGCTGAACAGTGCTATTGAACCTATTGCCATTACAAGACCTGCAATAAATATTTTTATCAATACTTTTTTATTCAGAATATCTCCTGTTTCAGGCTGTCTTGTCATAATATTTCTTTCGCTGCCTTCCATTCCTAAAGTTTGGGCAGGAGGTCCGTCCATTACAATGTTAATCCAGAGCAGTTGTACAGGGTTAAATGGTACAGGAAGCATGAAAATACTTGTTCCGACAATTGTTAAAATAGCTCCTACATTTGTTGATACCTGAAATTTGACAAATCTTTTAATATTGTCGTATATTTTACGTCCTTCACGAATGGCAGTTACTATTGTTTCAAAGTTGTCGTCCTGAATAATCATATCTCCGGATTCTTTTGCAACATCAGTACCTGATCCCATAGCAACTCCTATAGATGCGTTTTTAAGTGCAGGAGCATCATTTACACCATCTCCAGTCATTGAAACAATTTCGCCTTTTTGTTTTAAAGTTTCAACAATTCTCATTTTCTGTTCTGGTTTTACTCTTGCATAAACTTGTATGTCGTCTACTATCTCAAAGTACTCTTCATCACTTAATTTATCCAGAGTTTCACCGTCAATTACTTTTCCGTCTGTCAGGATTCCAATTTCGCGGGCAATAGCTGAGGCTGTTTTTAGATGGTCTCCTGTTATCATTCTTACTTTAATTCCGGCTTTTTTACATGCAGCTATTGATTTATCAACATTTTCTTTTGGAGGATCAATTATTCCAACAAGTCCTGTAAATATCAAATCATTTTCTGCATTATTTTCAATATCTGCTGTATTTTTATATGCAATTCCTAAAACTCTCAGAGCTTTATCACTCATTTCATTTATTTTTTCAGTTAGTGTTTCCTTTACTGAATCATCAAGAATTTCAATACTTCCATTGTTATCTATGTGTTTACATTTATCAATAATGATTTCTGGTGCACCTTTAGAGAGAACCAAATACTTTTCACCATTTTCATGTATGGTAGTCATCATTTTACGACTACTGTCTAATGGAATTTCATTAACTCTGGGATATTTTTCCTCTAAATCCTCTTTAAAATAATTATTTTTCTGACTGTATTTTAAAACAGCACCGTCTGTAGGATCTCCAATAGTTTTACCATCTCTAATTGTGGAATTGTTACACAGTGCATTGATTTCTAAAGATTTGCTTTTATTATAAAAAAATACATCTCTAACAGCCATTTTATTTTCAGTTAAAGTTCCTGTTTTATCACTGCAGATAACTGTACATGAACCTAAAGTTTCTACTGAAAGCAGTCTGCGAACAATTGCATTGGATTTGGTTAACTGCTGCATTCCTAAAGCTAAAGTTAATGTTAAAACTGCAGGCAAACCTTCAGGTATGGCAGCTACTGCAAGTGAAACTGCTGTTAAAAATGTTTCAACAATAGGGATTCCTCTGAATAATTCAAAAATGAATATAAATACACAAACAATAATAGCTATTACTGAAAGTGTTTTTCCGAGTTTGTCCATTTTCTTTTGAAGGGGAGTTGCTCCTTTTTCTTCCTGAATTACTTCAGCTATTTTTCCTATTGATGTATCCATACCTATGGCAGTTACAATTCCCGCTCCGTTTCCTAAAGTTACATTTGAATCCATATATGCTTCTTCTTTTGGAGATTTTTCAACAGGTACAGATTCTCCGGTCAAATTTGATTCGTCAACTTTCAGTCTGTTGGTTTCAATCAGCACTAAATCTGCGGGAATCTTATCTCCTTCTTCAAGAATTACAATGTCTCCAATAGTCAGTTCTTTTGCATCAATTTTTTGCACTTGTCCCTCTCTTCTAACAACTGCATGGGATGTTGTAACACTTTTAAGCATTTCAATTGCTTTTTCTGAACGGTATTCCTGTATGAATCCGATTATTGTATTTAAGAGTACAGCTATTAAAATTACGCATGAATCAATAACATCTCCAACAAAATATGCAGCAATAGCCGCAACAATAAGCAGAGCTATTAAAACATCAATGAACTGTTCTAAAAAGAGCATAACTGGACTTTTTTTCTTTTTTTCTTTTAATTCATTAAGACCATTCTGATTTTGGCGTTTTGTTACTTCACTAGAATTCAGCCCTTCTTTTGAAGTATGGTATTTTTTTAAAAATTCTTCCATTAAAGACACCTATAATATGTAAAAACTTGCTTTTTTATAATTTTTTAATCTTGCTTTTTTGGAACGTATATTTAAATCTTCATTACATAATGGTTTTATAATGAAAGTTCCATTTACTTTTTGAGATAATTTTTCTATATGTGGCTGTAATTCGCTTGGAGGGCGAATAGAGTAGATAATATCAGCATTTTTATATAACTCTAAATTAGGATTTGTAATGTCATCTTTAATTACTTCATCATCATCTGGTGAAATATCAGTTTTGATAATTTCTATATTTTCATTTCTCTTTAAATACTGGTATACTCCGTCAAATTTTCCAACAGCTATTTCCACTATCTTTGTCGGATTTTCAGTTGCCTGTGTTAAAATGAACTCTGCGAAATCATTCCACATTTTTTAACCTCAAAAATTATATATTTATTTATTGATATATAATCTTTCAAGATTAATTTAAATTATAGGTTTATAGATGATAATTAGAGAATTTGTTCCGAATGATTTAAAACGTGTTTGTGAAATAGAAAAGATGTCTTTTGACGAGTCTTATGAACTTAACATGTTTAAACAGTTGCATGATATTGGTGCAGGTTTTTTGGTAGCTGAAGATGAAGGTTATGTTGTAGGTTATGTCTTATTTTGGATTAAATATGAAAATGAAGGCCATATCATCTCTTTAGCTGTTGATAAGGATTATCAAAGAAAAAAAGCAGGAACAAAGTTATTATCAAAAGCTATAACTGTTTTATCATTATTTAAAATAAATAAAATACTTTTGGAAGTAAATGAGAATAATCATGGAGCTATTGAATTTTATAAAAAATTTAATTTTGAAGTAGATAGGAAAGTTCCCCATTATTACAATAATGGTGATGGAGCTATGGTAATGTATCTGCCAATTATGGATTAATGCCGGTTAAATTACCACTTAACATTTGTGTAGCATTATTAAAAGTGGTTAAATCAAGATTTCCGGTTAGGTATAATGTCAATATTAAAATTCCATATAATACTAAAATAGTTAATTGAATATATCCATGTTTTTTAGCTACCGGATCTTTTCTTGTTGCAAGATAAAGAGCTAATATTACTCCAATTATTCCCCCAAGTAAAGAAAAGATATAACCGAGAATAATGATTATTTTACTGGTAGGTTTATATTCTTTTTGTTCTCTGGCGGATTTGCTGATTTCTTTTTTAATAACTATAGGATTTAATGTTGTGTTAATTCCGTTTAACTGGTTTTTGAAAATTAGTGGAGTACCACATTTAACACAAAATGTAGCTTCATCTGGATTTGCAAATCCACAGTAAGGACAAGCATTTTCATTTTCTGCTATTTTTGGGAATTCATATCCGCATTTGATACAAAATCCGTATTGGTCATCACATGTTGAGTGACATTTTGGACATCTTCTTAAAACCATATTATCATCTTCGTTATTAATAATTAGTATTTATACTATTTAAAGTTCTTTCATTAATTATTTATAAGGTGAAATTACATAAATATATTATTATATTAATTTAAGGGATTAAAATGGCAGATGTATCATCAAAAGAATTATATAAATTTAAAAAAACTTTAAAAGAATTATCAGAGAAAAAAGGTAGAGGTACAGAGCTTGTTTCCGTTTATATTCCTCATGATAAACAACTCAGTGATGTAGGTAAACAGATGAGGGATGAGCTCGGTCAGAGTGCTAACATTAAAAGTAAACAAACAAGAAAGAATGTACAATCGGCTATTGAAGTAATTTTACAAAGAATAAGACTGTTTAAAGTACCTCCTGAAAATGGTTTGGTTCTTTTTGTTGGTATGATTCCAAAAGGTGGTCCGGGAACTGAAAAAATGGAAACTTATGTTTTTGAACCTCCGGAACCTATTACAACTTACTGGTATCAGTGTAACAATGAGTTTTTCTTAGAACCTCTCGAATACATGATTGAAGAAAGGGAAACTTATGGTTTGGCAGTTATCGACAGAAAAGAAGCTACAATAGCTACTTTAAGAGGTAAAAAAGTAAATATTTTAAATCATTTAACTAGTGGTGTTCCAGGTAAACACAAAGCAGGAGGTCAATCACAAAGAAGGTTTGATCGTGTAATTGATTTGGCTGCTCACGAGTTTAAAAAACGTATCGGGGAACACATGAATGAAGATTTCCTTGCTTTAGATGAACTTGAAGGAGTTATTATTGGAGGTCCGGGTTTTACAAAAGAAGAATTTGTAAAAGGGGATTATCTTAACTATGAAATTAAAGATAAAATCATAGCTACTGTAGATACTTCATATACTGGAGAATTTGGTATTAGGGAAGTAATAGATAAATCTGCAGATATTCTAAATGATTTGGATGTTATGCAGGAGAAAAAAGTAGTTCAAAAATTCTTGCATGAACTAGTTAAAGACAAAGGACTCGCATCTTATGGTGAAAGGGAAGTTAGAACTAACTTAATTATGGGTGCAGTTGACACATTATTGTTATCTGAAGATTTAACTTCAATGCGTAAAGTTTTCAAATGCCCTAGCTGTGGCAGTGAAGAGGAAATCACAGTCAAATCCCAGAGTGAAGCAGATAAACTTGAAAAACCATGTTCCAATTGTGGTGAAACTTTAAAAGAAGAATCTTCACAAACTTTAATTGAAGATTTTGTTGAAAAAGCTGAAGAAATGAATTCTGCAGTGGAACTTATTTCTACAGAAACTGAAGAGGGTATGCAACTCTTAAGAGCATTTGGTGGAGTTGCAGCTATTTTAAGATACCATGTTGGATAAATATTTTTAATTCCATTATGGTTCTATTTTGAATATTCCATACAAACATAGCTATCTGGATGTTTATCATGATAGCTAAATGGATTATTTGCTCTTTTTGTTTTTTTAATTGGATTAAATGCATTTGCACCTTCATCTATTCTAATTTTGTCAATAATTTTAATAAATGTTTTTTTATCCATAGGATATTCTTTATTGAATTTAGCATAAAGTGAATAAGTAGTTTTTGGATTTTTTAAATAATCTTCTTTCAATTTGTCATATTTGGATTTTGATATTTTTAATTCATCAGTTGGTTTATATACAGCCATTTTGATTCTCTCTTTTTTTATTTAATTTTTGAATATTTTTTTAGTTAGCAAGATATTTTTTGGAAAACTTTAAAAATCATTCATTATTTTTATTTTTTGTCTACTAAAAAATGATTTTTACCTGTTTTCGTAGATTATTATGTAAAAAGTACTATATAAATACCTACTGTTTTTTTGAAAACATATGATTTTGTCTAATTCATTTATTAATTGTATTGAATATTTTTTTATTTTTATTTAGAAAAGTGAAAGTTTTTAATAATAGAAAATATATAGTAATTATCATATTGTTAAATATTCTTGGTTATTCCAGGTCAAAATCTGAATGTTATTTAATGATATACACTGAACAAGTGTTGGAAATTTTTAGAAAATATTATTATTTATTCAAATAGATTTTTGAATTTTTTAATCAATTTCTAGAAAATTCTGTAATTATATATTTTAATTAACGGAGGAGAAATATTATGTCTTATGTAGATGATGTAATAGAATTAACTGTAAAACAGAACCCTTCTGAACCAGAATTCCATCAGGCTGTAAAAGAAGTATTGGAATCTTTAAGGGTTGTTATTGAAGCAAATGAAGAAGAATATAAAAAGAATGCACTTCTTGAAAGGTTAGTTAACCCGGAAAGACAATTAAAATTCCGTGTTCCATGGGTAGATGACAATGGACAAGTACAAGTAAATACTGGATATCGTGTACAATTCAATAGTGCAATTGGACCTTACAAAGGTGGATTACGTTTCCACCCTTCCGTAAATGTAGGTATTATTAAATTCTTAGGTTTTGAACAAATTTTCAAAAACTCCTTAACTGGCCTTGCAATTGGTGGAGGTAAAGGAGGTTCAGACTTTGATCCTAAAGGAAAATCTGACAGGGAAATCATGGCATTCTGTCAAAGTTTCATGACTGAATTATTCAAATACATTGGTGCAGACACTGATGTTCCAGCAGGAGATATTGGTGTTGGTGGTAGAGAAATTGGTTTCTTATATGGTCAATACAAAAGGATTAAAGGATTATCCGAAGGAGTATTAACTGGTAAAGCATTATCTTATGGTGGTTCATTAGCAAGAACTGAAGCTACCGGATACGGATTATTATACTTTACTGATGCAATGTTAAAAGCAAATGACATTGATATTAAAGGAAAAACTATTGCAGTGTCTGGTGCAGGTAATGTAGCTATTTATGCTATTGAAAAAGCACAACAATTAGGCGGTAATCCTGTAACCTGTTCTGATTCTACCGGTTGGATTTATGATCCTGAAGGAATTGATGTAGAATTATTAAAAGAAGTAAAAGAAGTTAAACGTGCAAGACTAACTGAATATGCTGAAGCAAGACCAAGTGCAGAATATCACGAAGGTAAAGGTGTATGGTCTGTTAAATGTGATATTGCTCTTCCATGTGCAACTCAAAACGAATTACTTTTAGATGATGCTAAACAGTTAGTAGCTAATGGCGTTGTTGCAGTTGCTGAAGGTGCAAACATGCCTACTTCTATTGAAGCTACTGAATACTTACAAGACAATGATGTATTATTTGGACCAGGAAAAGCTTCCAATGCTGGTGGAGTAGCTACTTCTGCATTAGAAATGGCTCAAAACTCTCAAAGATTCTCATGGGACTTTGATAAAGTTGATAAAAGACTTAAAGTCATTATGGAAAATATCTTTGCTAATGTTGATGAAGCAGCTAAAACCTACGGATTTGAGAAAAATTACGTAGTTGGTGCAAATATAGCTGGTTTTGAAAAAGTAGTAGATGCAATGAATGCTCAAGGAATCGTTTAGATTCATTTAATTTAGCTATAGTTAATTTTATAGCTTTCTTATTTTTTATTTTTTACAATATTAAGATATTTAGTTCCTTTTGGTGTTATACTGTAATATCTGTATCGTTTATCATTTTCATTAAGACAAACCACTAATCCATATTCTTTCAATGTTTTTAGATATTTTGAGATGTGGTGGCTGCTGTCATTTATGTCTTTACTAATTACTGAAGGAATTTTATTTTCATTTTCTAGAGATTCCAGGACTTCTAATCTTTTTTTAGATCGGGATAATAAAGAAATGATTTCCATATCTTGTTTTTCATCAGTTAAATCTTCAAGCTCATCAATTACTTTTTCAAGTTCTTCATCACTTATTTCTTCATCCTCAATAATAGTACATAATGGGATATCAAAAGGCATGTTAACATTATTTTTTATTGCTTTTTTTAGTTCTTCGTTTTCTTTTTTTAATTTAATATTTATCTCTTTTATTTTTTTTCCTTCTAAAATTTCTTTTAATCGGGCATTTTCTTTTTTTAGTTTTTCATTTTCCTCAATTAATTTTTGTTTGTCTTTATCATCCATGCTTTTAAATTTAGTTTTATCTATCTTTATTAATATGTGTACATTATTAGCAGGATAATAGCATTATTCTTCATATTTTTAACTTTAATTTGAGCATAATTGTTTAATTTCCAATTGTTCAATATATTTGTTAGATTTTTGTTTTAGGTTTTTAGAAATTCTTTGATAATTTAGTTTAAAAAAATAGGATGATGGTGATGGTTAAATAAATTCTTTTTAAGAATTTGTTTTATTTTTTATTAACTCAAAATCTAATTTCATAAATCCATCTTCAATGGTTTTATAGATGGGAGATTCTTTGGTGATATTTTCAAGTTTTTCATTGTTTAACATATCTAAAAGATGTAATAGGACATGATCTGGATGCTGTTTTTCATATTCTTTTATTTCGCTATTTTCATATATTTTATTTAATAACAACTCTATGATATTGCTGATATCAGCTTTTTCATCGATGTATTCCTCTAAAGTTAATTCCTTAGGTGTCAATATACTTTTTAATAAGAAAACATTTTCCATATCATTTATATTATCTTTTGTATAAACTACATATCCTTGATTTTCAACATAAATTAAGGATAAATTTTTTTCTTCGTAGATATTTAATTCAACTTTTTTTAAGTCTTTTTGGGGAGATAGAAATGATAATTTTCTAATAATCATTACATCACCCAAATTTAGAGTCCGTCTAGTTTTTCTTTTAAGTTAAATGTATCTTCTGGTGTTTCACCACGATTAATAGCTTCAGCTGTTTTATATGCATCATACGCAGAGAAAAGAGCAATAATGATATATGTTATATATCCAAAGAAGTAAATTAATATTATTGATATAAAATAGCCTCCAATAAATAATAAAGCTCCTTTTCGAGGTTGTCCATTGTAAAATTGTCCTATACCAAATATAATTAATGAGAGTATTCCTGCGATAAACGGACTTTTTTGTTCTTGTTGTATGACATTTGATTGGCTTTTAGCACCACATTTTGGACATGCATTTGCTGTTTTACTTATTTCTGCACCACATTTTGGACAGAATTTTGTATCTTTTTGTTCAACGGTTGCTGTTTCTGTTTTCTTTTTTGGAAGTTTGGATCCGCAATTTTTACAAATTTCTTCGTTGTCTTGGGATTCACTTCCACAGACGGGACATTTTGTCATTTTTTTATTCTCATTTAATTTTTAATTTTACTATTTTTGATTAATATATGTTGATATTAGCATGATAATAACATATTATTTAAAATTTTAATTTATAGTTATATCGCTGTCTAAATGGCCAATTATACGGTTATCTTCTGTTGTTGTGTTAACAACAATATCTCCTTTGATATGTGTTATTTTGTATGGTGCATTTGGATCGTTATCTACACGGTTTGCATCATAATGAGAAACTGGACTTTTGTAAGTAAATAAATAATCATAATCTTTATTAAGACTATTTAATGTATCAAAATAACTATTGTCTAAATCAGATGAATCATAAGTAAATGCATCATTTTTTAATTGGACTTTTGTTCCATTGTCATATTGAATTTCTATATTTTGCAATTCCATTGATCTTATATGTTCTATATTTTCTTTAGGTATTAATTCAATTGTGATTTTAATACCATGTGCTTCGCTTTTTTTTTGGATATGTGACACTGTTGCTTTTGCATCTACATTTTTAACTTCAATAGCATCACCAAATGGGAAATTACCGATAATGTTAAAATTTATATTATTTTCGCTAGAATCTTCGTTAGCAAAAGCAAATCCACAAGTTATTATTAAAATTATGGTTGTAACAACTCCAAGATATATAAAAAACTTCATTTTCATGCTATCATCTTTTGCAATGTTTTTTAGATTTTCTTATCTGATTATATTGAGGATAGTTGATTTATCATGTTTTAAAACAATCCTCTTTTTTCATTTTGTTAAACATAATTAATATATATTGCTATTATCATGCTAATAGTGAAAGTTACTATTTCATTAGTTTTTTTAGTTTACTATTCTTTTTTTAATTATTTCTTTGAAAAATGGGTTAGTATATGGTTTACATTAAAAAAATTTGGATTATAACAACAGAAATGTAATTAAACTTTTTTTAAGAAAAATTTCATAAAAACATTGTTTTTTGTCTATTTGACTGGCTAAATTTTATTTTTCAGCTTTTAATTTGTGATATTGTACAAATTTGGGGTTTTATTACTTATTATAATAAATTACTTCTATAGCTAAAAATTATTTTCATAATATTTATTAAATAGTTAAATTATATTTTTATCTATATTTTGAATATGTTGAACTAAACATTTTTCATGAGGTGAAAAATTATGTATAAAAAAATTTTAGTTCCTACTGATGGATCAGAAGCTGCGGAAAAAGAAGTCGAAAAAGTTGGAGATTTACTTGCTGAAGGTGGTGAAATCATCATTTTATCAGTTGCATCTGAATTAACTCCACACCAATTCCAAAGTAAAGATGATATTGATAAATTAAATCAGTCTTTCTTAGATGAAGCCCAATTTAATGTTGATAAAATGAAAGCTAAATTTGATCCAAATCTTAATATTACAACTAAAGTTCTTGTTGGTTTTCCTGCAGAAACTATTGTTGGAGTTGCAGAAGATGAAGATGTTGAATTAATAGCTATTGCATCATCTGGTAAAGGTAGAGTTACAAAATTCTTTATTGGAAGTGTGGCTGAAAAGGTTATTCACTCTTTTAAAAAAGATGTTTTATTAGTACATTAAGTAGCTATTTTCATAGCTGTTTTATTTTTTTTAATGAGTTAAGTGACGGATTATAGTTTTTAACCGGATTAAACTTAACTCTTTTAATTATTTTAATTTAGCTTTTATTTCCTAGGATTAAATAAAAAAGCTATTGTTTTTAGATAATGTTAATCCTGCTGAAAATTGTTCTGTTTCTTTTTTTAATAAATTTTCTAATTAAAATGTTTTTGGCAATGATTTAATTTAAAAAATTATAATGGTTGTTTAATGGGGTCTGTCAGGTATGGAGAGATTATTTTTGAAAAGTAATGATGATATTTGGCATTGCTTAAATGAGGGTGTTTTTTGGGGGATTATGTAAAACTTGATTATTGGATTTTATTGAAAAATTTTAGGTATTTGGTTGAATCATGTGAATAAGTTATATTTTTAGTTTATGTAGAATGTCTTAAAACATATTTATTTAATAATTGGGGGCATAGTAAACTATAATCTATATTTTATTTTTAATTTTAGTTTATTTTTAGCAGGTTTTTATAAACATTTATCTTATTTTGTTAATTTATAATGTTTGTTAATTTATTTTTTTCCATTTTTGCTTTAATAATGTTTACTGGATTTGAATTGTTTATATTTTTATTGAAATATTTTATACAAATTTAAATAGTATTATTTTTAAATTATTAACTATAGATTACTTTTTTTTGAAAGTGAGCTATATCTTATTAATTTGGAGAAATAGATTTAAATGAAATTAAATTCAAAAATATTGGTTACATTACTTTTTTGTGTTGTAGCTGCAGTTACTATAGGCATAGTAGCTGCTGAAGATGTCACGTTACCTGATGGAGCAACTTATGTAGTTCCTGATGGATTTGAAGTTCAAACTGATGATGATGGAAATACTGCTTTAGTTAAAGATAATCTTGCAATTATTGTTTTAGCTAGTGATGCTAAAAGTCCGGAAGATGCAAAAAAAACTCTTGAATCAAAAGGTTATACCTTTAAAAGTCAAAAAGATGTTTCCGGATTTGGTGATATAAAAGTATTTGAGCAATCTTATGATAAAGATGGAATGCCTATATATGGATATGTTTGTGAAGTAAATAATATCCAATATATTGTTTGTGCTGCAAATACTCCTTCTGATTGGGATGTTTCTGATAATAGTAATCCTGTAAACATTTTAATCAAGTCTATTGATACAAGTAATGTTCAAACTGAATAGATCATTACTTATTTTTTTCTTTTTTTATAAAACACTATTTGGCCGCTGTAGAATAGAAATTGTGAATTTTTATTTCTGTCAGTTGAAAATATATCAAAACTATTTTTTAACAAGCAATATAAACAAATTGGGGCCTGTTAAAATCATTATCTAAAAAGATTATAGCTTGAAATTGGAAAATAATTAGTTAAAATCAGGTAAAATAATAAGCTTAATCTTAAACATGATTTTTATCGTTAATTTTATATAATTTTTATACTAAATCTTTAATTGTATTCTTTAATATATTGATATAATGAATATAATGTTTAGTTAATGGTAATTTTTTTAGATGTTTGTTTATTTTTTGATAATTTTAATTATCATTAATCAATTATATTTTATAAAATATAAAATAAATTATGATTCAATGGAGGTTTGAAAAGATTGAAACATGGTAGATTGTTAATTGTTATGTTAATGTTAATCTTATGTAGTATGCTAAGTTTTGCCAGTGTTAGTGCTACAGATTTAACTAATGAAACAATTGGGAATTTACAGGATAATCCTGTAATTGATGATAATAATCTCATTATTGGTGAGAATAATGATCCAATAATTAGTGAAGAAAATAATGGCAATTCTCTTTATGTTAGTGTAAAAGGCAGTAGTTATGCTGATGCTACTTCTTGGAGCAGTGCTACTAATTCATTAGATTGGGCTATGTTTTTAGCTAAGGAGAATACTACTATTTACATTGATAATGGAACATATAAGGGTTCAGATAATTCAAAAATTAAGATAGATAAGTCTGTAAATATTGTAGGTTCTACTAACACGGTATTTGATGGATTGAATAAAAACTATTTTTTCACGATTTCTGATGGTGTAACTGTTAGCATTAGCAATATAACTTTTATTAATGCATTTAAAAAGCTTGATTATCTTCAGGATAAAAAAAGCATATATGGTGCAGTATTGGACGTTAAAAAAGCAACAGTTTTTATTAACAATTGTACATTTAACAATAATCGTATGGCACATATAGAATCTACAGGTAAGTCAAATTATGGTGGAGCCATTAGTAATCTAGGTAATATGACTATTATTAATTCCAGATTTTCTGGCAATTCAATGACTTCTGATGCACCAAATTATGCTCATGGAAGTGATGTTTATAATAATGGTTCTTTAAAAATATTTGATTCTACATTTAAAGGTTCACATATTGGAGATTTTGGATTTGGTGGGTCAATTTCTAATGATGGTAATTTAACATTAGCTAGGGTTGTAATGTCTGATAGTAGAACTGATCAACAAGTTAAAGGAGCAGTTCTTTATAATTCTGGAAATTGTACTATGGTAAATTCCACTATTAAAGATTCTTTTGTAACTAGAGCTTTATTTAATACTCTTTTTGGTGTTGTTTATAATGAAGGTAATTTAAAAGCTATTGGGTGTATTTTTACAAATAATGGTGGAGTAAAAGACAGCTCTATTCCGGTTTATAAAGGTACTGTCAATATTTACAATGTCGGGGAAATAGATATAAGTTACTCTGCATTTTTAAATAACAAAGCATTACCTGAAAGTTATTCTGATTTCTTTGCAGATGGTGGTAAAAACATTTATTTGGATAATAATTGGTGGGGATCTAATGAAAAGCCAGTTAATAAGTCTAATGTTAATAAAGTGGAGTCATGGTTAATGTTAGTTGGATCTCCTGAATATAGTGCTCTTGATATAAATGGATCAACTGATATTTCAGCTATTTGGAAATCCAGTAGTGGAAAACCTATTAATATTAATTTATTCCCTATTTTTGATGTTTCATTTAATACTTGGGTTAATGGAACTCCACAAACAATAACAAAAACACTATTTGATGGAAGTGCTACTATTAACTATAATTGGACTCAAAAGAAAGGAAGCTATGATGTTTCAATTAGTTTAGGGGATTTTACTCAGAAAGTATTGGTTGATGTAGGTAAACTTGTATCAAATATGACTGTAAGTGTTAATGATATTTATTATACTGAAAATCTTGTTGTTAATGTAACTGTAAGTGGTATAGGTTCACTTCTGCCTGGAGGAAATGTTTCAATTATCATTGGTGGAAAAACATACACTGAAAGATTAGTTAATGGTAAAGCAACTTTCAACATACCTAATTTGCTTGCCGGAAACCATACATTAAATATTGCTTATATGGGGGATAATGAATATTTTAGAGCATTTGCTTATAAAAATATCACTGTAAATAAATGTCCTATTTATTTGAACCTTTCAATTCCTGAAATTAAAGTTGGAGAAATAGCAAAAATGAATATACATGCATCTCCTAAAGAAATTCAAATTATGGCATATTTAAGTATTAATGGTAAACGTGTACAGATGATTGTCATAAATAAGGAAAATACTTCAGTTACAATTAAAAATTATGGTGGGGCTGGAGTGTATAACATTACAGTTGAAACATGGGGTGGTGAACTTGATGAGCAACTTTACGAAATGACTTCAGCCAGTGCATTATTGAAAGTAAATAAATATGAAACAAATTTAACTGTTAATGCTAGTGATGTTAAGGTAGGTGAAAATGTAACAATAACTATTAAAATAAGTCCTGAAGATGTTAGAGGGGAAGCAATACTTGTTATAAATGGTGTTGAAAGTAAAATATTTTTAAAAGATGAAATAACTAATGTAACATTACATGATCTGGCTGGCGGAAAATATAATGTGACTGTTATTTATCCGGGAGATAATAAATATGCTAATTCAACTGCATCAACTTCATTTTTCGTTTTAAAGGAAAGTTGTAATTTAACTGTTGATGTTGTTCAAAATGATAATCTTACAGGTATTGTTAATATAAAAACAAATCCTAAAAATTGTACTGGACTTATTGGAGTTTATGTAAACAATGTATTTTATCAAGCAAAATTAGTTAATGGAATAGCTAATATTTCTGTTAACTTTACAAAAGGAACTAATTACATTTATGTATACTATCCTGGAAATGACTATTATGATGAAGCATCATGGAATACAACGATAAATATAACTGATAAATGTATTTTAACTGGTGAAGATATTATAATGGTTGAAGGGGATGGATCTAAATACACAGTTAAAGTAACTGACTTGGAGGGCAATCCATTTACTTATGTGGTTGTTGTAATTGAAGTTAATGGTGAAAAATACAATGTAATTACAAATAATGTCGGTAAAGCTTCACTTCCTCTTAATTTAACTTCTGGAAATTACACAATATCTGCTACCTATGACTATACAAAAATATACAATAATATTACAGTTAAACCTCTTGATTTTAATTTGACTGTAGATAACATTGAATATGGTGAAAATGCAGTTATTAAGGCTAATTTCAATGCTTTAATTAATGGAACTATCACATTTATAATTAAAAATCATTTAAATAAAACTGTTGAGGTAATCTCTGGAAATGCTAGTTATAGCTTTGGTGGATTAAAATTAGGCACTTATACTGTAGAAGCTATATATGATTCTAAACTATCAAAAACAACTTCATTTACAGTATCTAAAACTACTCCAAACTTAAATGTGGATATTAAGGATGTTCTTGCAGGACAAGATGAAGTAATCACATTAACTCTTCCAAATGATGCAACAGGTGAAGTTACATTTATTGTAGATGGAATAAGATATATAAAAACACTTAATAATGGAATAGCTACAGTTACAATCTCTGATTTATCTTTAGGAAATCATAGTTTAAAAGTGATATATTCTGGAGACAATAATTACAACAACAATACTGCGGACATAACATTCAGTATTAAGAATTCACTTTCAAAAACTGTCATTGAGGTAAATAACACTGTTTATGGTGAAAATATAACTGTAATGGCTAGTGTAACTTCTGGAGCAACTGGTAATGTTACTTTCATCATTGGAAATTTAACTAAAACAGTTGAAATTATAAATGGTAAAGCAGTAGCTACTTTCAATAAATTAAATGCTGGAACTTATAGTGTTAAAGCAGATTATTTGGGAAATTCTGTTTATTCAAAGTCATCTGATGAAAAATCATTTAATATAAATAAAGCTAGTTCCCATATTGAAATTGTCACCAGTGAAATAGTATTTGATAAAAATATTAGAATTTGGGCTGTTGTAAATGATGATGCAACCGGTAATGTTACTTTTAGAATATTGGGATTATATTCACCAAGAAATAAAACTATTGTTGGAGGTAATGCATCATGGTATATCTCACCGTTAGACAGCGGTTCATATGTAGTTGTAGCTACTTATAATGGGGATAATAACTATTTAAGTTCAAATACAAGTAAGGTTATTTCATTAAACCAAACCACAAGTATTTTAAAAGTAACTGTTGAAGTAGGTGAAGATGACATTGTATTTAGTGCAACTCTTAAAACAGAAGACGGTCAACTAATTACAGGTAATGTAACTTTGGAAGTTAACAATGAATTTTATAAAATTGTTGTAGTTAATGGAACAGGTATGAGAAGTATTGATAAGCTTCCGGACGGCAAATACACATATTCTGCAACATATAAAGGAACTGATAAAATTTCCAGAGCTATAGATAGTGGTGTTTTTGAGGTTAAAGCTGTTGAGTATAATGTTATTTTAAATGCTCCTGATGTTAAAATGATTTATCATGACGGTACAAGATTTATAGCTACTTTAACAGACAAACAGGGAAATC
>OLSL01000683.1_pt1 | contig 36109 bp, 39 predicted proteins | sample 1672511 | NCBI WGS metagenome assembly OLSL01 (sample SAMEA3136694, study PRJEB25190) | human gut metagenome | biome: human gut; feature: human-associated habitat; material: faeces | place: Austria | collected 2013
CCTCGTCCCGTTGCGCCGTCGGGCCGTGGCTCCTCCGCGCTTGTTCGTGCGCAGCCGTCGAAAAAGCCGGATGGCCGCGTAGCGTTTTCCGGCCTCGTTTTCCGAACTTCTCTTGCCCGCCCCGGTGCGCTTCGGCTGCGCCGGGGCTTTGTCCTACTCCGCCACGATGACGCCGAGGCGTCGGGCGAGGGCGGCGGCCTGATAGACGTTCATCTTCGTGCCGTAGATTTCCGCCATGGTGTCGGAGAGCGCCACGCCCTCCAGCTGACAGGTGGAGAAATCGAGCCCGAGCAGCGGCGTGCGGAAGAAGCTCGTGCCAATGAAGCGGTCGTCGTCCAAGGTCACGTAGTGCAGCTCCATCTCGGCCATGTCGGCGCCGGAGAAATCGCAGCGCGTGGCCGATACGGCCCAGAAACGGCAGCGGTTGAAGGCCCCAAAGTCCAGTGTGCAGTCCGTGAGCGTTACGTGCTCAAGGTTCGCTTCCATGAACGATGCGCCCGTGAGCTTGCAGTTCTTGAAGGTGCAGCGGGTGAAGCCGGCGTTGTCGAAGTAGCTGTTGGCGAAGTCGCATCCTTCGAACACCGTGTCGGTGAACAGCGAACCGGAGAAGTCGCAGCAGGAGAGGAAACAGTTCGCGAACCGGGCGTGGGCCGCCTGCAATTCCGAGAAGTTCTCGTCGGCGATGATCAGGCCGCTCGCGTCGATGGCCTCCAGCGGTTCCTCTGCCCCGCCGCGCAGATCGTCGGCCTCCAGGGCGCGCAGCTCTTCCGGAATGGTCGGCAGCGACAGGGTGCGCTGGGCGGCGGCTGCCTCGTAGGCGGTCTGGACGGGATCGGGAATAGTGGCCACGGGACGATCCTTTCTCCGGCGCGACATGGGGCCGGCAGCGTAGCGACAAACGGTTCGCGAGTCGTCAAGTGTCGCGAGTCATGTCGGCGATAGTGCCGTCATTTTACTATGTCCGCCAAAATGTTGCGCATCGCTGTTGCTTTCGAGGCTCTTTTTGTGCAGGAAATTGCGATAGGGAGAGTCTGAAAGACGATCCATTGCGGGACGAATCGTTTAGAAAAACGTGTGACCTGGGAAAACGTCATGAACGCAAAAAGCTGAGCCCATGGCGGTCGTCGTCAGGTTCTCCCTATCGCAATTTCCTGCACAGAAACGCTTTGTCGGGCTGCGTGGCGGGTGTTGAACGGTGAAGTTTGCAGGTGCTCTTCGTGCGGTTCGAGAGCATGAGGCCGGCGATGGTGAGGGCGACGCCGGCGACGATGGGAGCAGTGACGGGCTCTCCGAGTACGAGGGCCGAGGCAGCGCCGGTGAGCGCGGGCACGAGATAGATGTAGGTGCTCGTGACGACGGCGCCGAGGTGCTTCACGGCGAAGTTCCAGGTGGCGAAGCAGGCGGCCGAGGCGCCGAGCCCTAAGAAGAGCAAGTTCGCAACGACGAGGGAATCGGTCAGGCCCAGAGCGGGGAAGGCCCCTGCGAAGGGAATGGCCGGCATCATGAACAGAAGGCCCCAGGCGAAGATGCGTTTGGTGGCGGCCAGCGTCTCGTAGCCCGCGTCGGCGATGCGACTGACGAGGGTGGAGTAGCCGGCCCATACCACGGAGGCGACGAGGGCCAGACCGCAGCCGATGAGATTGTCCGCGGCGCTTCCCGTGAAGGCGCTCCCGTTGCTAGCGCTTCCCACGAGCAGGATGCCTCCCATGGCCAGGGCAAACCCCACAGTGAAGCTCGCGGGAGAGGCGGGTCGCTGGCCACGGGCAAAGGCGATGAGGACGCAGAAGAGGGGAGATGTGGCGCAGATGGCGCCAACGGCCGTGGCGCTCGTTAAAGTGAGCGCCACATTCTCCAGGAGGAAGTAGCAGGCCACGCCAGCAAAGCCCGCGGCGGCAAACAGACGGCCGTCGCACTGATTCGCCGGGCGCAACCGGTGCGGGCGCAGGCAGCTGAGGGCGGCGAAACCCAAAGCGAACCGGATGACGAGGATCCAAAGCGGCGTGAGCCCGGCGGCGAGCAGCACCTTGGTGGCGACGAAGGTGGTGCTCCAAACGAGGATGGTGAACAGGGCAAGTGCATGCGCTTTCATGAGAGCACCTGCCCTGGTGGTGAATCAACTGAGCCTTTCGGGGTTGAAGGGGCCAATGGGGCGCCCTTGACCCGGTCGGCGCCGGCGCTGGATCCGGTGACGGCCCGCTGATAGAAGCCCGGTGTCATCCCCAGGCGCTCCTTGAAGGCGCGGGTCATGTGAGCCTGATCGGCGAATCCCGCTTCGGTGGCCGCCTCGGCGCAGCTGGCACCGACGGCGAGCGCTTCGCGAGCCGACTCTACTCGCAGCGAGGCCAGGTAGCGCATGGGAGTCAGCCCGAAAGATGCAGTGAACGAGCGCAGCGCGCGGTACTTGTCCAGGCCGGCTGCGGCAGCGACCTCTTCCAGACGCACCGTTTCGGATGCGTGGCGGCGCAGGTAGGCGGCCATGGCGTGGGCGCCGTTGCCAGAGGGCGCTGGACGGTCTGCGGCTGCTAGCAGGTCGAGAAGCAGATAGAGCGTCTCCTCCAAATGCGCTTCGTCGACAAAGGGCACCTCAAGCAGCGCGATGATGTCTTCCATGAAAGCGACGGCTTCGGCGTCTTCCACGATGGGGCCGGCGAAGGGCGGGCAGTCGGGGAGATCGAGCAGGGCGAGGCTGTCGTAAACGAGCGGCACGGCCCCTTCCTGAACGCAGCCGTGGGCGTCGCCCGGGTTTAGGGCGAGCAGCTGGCCGGGGCCCAGGTGATGCCGCGCGCGATTGCACTCCATGAGGCGGTGCCCCTCGCGCACAAGACCGATGACCGGGTAATCGTGGGCGTGGGGCGCGAACAGCTGGTCGAAGCCGGCGAAGTGCCGGAACTCCACCGCGCCGTCCAGGACGCGGCGCACGGTCTCGCGGTGCCGGGGGTGGCGGGGCTGCTGAATATGTGGGGCATGAGTCATCTCCATAACAAGGAGAGATGATAACCATTTGTCCGCAGATTTCTTGCATGAAATTGCAGCGAACTGCCGCTTCGGGTTTTAGGCGTCGAAGGTGGCAAAGGCGTGGGAGGCGCGGCGGATTCCCCAAAGTGTTGCGAAGGCGAAAAGAGTCACGCCGATGCCCAGGACGGTGAGCTGGGCGCCGAGGTCGTGAAAGCCGGGCACGCCTAGGGGCGCGCAGAACTCCCAGGGCAGATAGGGGAGTGCCTCCAGCAGGGCGATGGCAAGCGCAGCCGGAATGCAGGCGAGGGCGAAGGGCGCGCCCACTTTCAGGGGGTTTCGATAGTACAGCGGGTAGAACACGGCGTTGAACAGGCCGAAGAGCGCAAAGCCGAGCCCGACGAGGTAGAGGTTCGCCGCACAGCCCACAGGCCCCTGCTCGACGGCGATACCGTTGATGCCGAGTGGTTCGCGCAGGGCGATGAACGCCAGCATGAAGGCTTCGATGAGGGCCATGACCGCCACGCGGGCCCGCACCATGGCTCGGCGACTCGCGGGCAGGGCGAAGGAGTAGGCCAGATCGTGCGTCTCGCGGGCGTTCATGCCGTTGAAGAACGCCACAAGGATGCCGTAAATGAAGATGGCGCCGTACATCCACGAGGGAATGAGGACGAGAACCCCGAGCAGCGCCAACATATAGGTGGCCGGGTGCACGACGAGGCGAAACTCCTTCATGATGAGCGCTTTCATGCGACATCCTCCTTCGGAAGGTGGGTCATGATGTCCTCCAGGGTGGCGGTCTCCGGGCTGAGCTTATGCTGGCTGGGGGGCAGATGATAATAGAGTCCCGGCAGAACCTGGCGCTGCTCGGACATTTCATAATCCACCCGGCGCACACAGTCGATGATGCGTCCGTCGTCGCCGGTGAGAATCAGGTTGGAATTCCGGCCCATGATCTCCAGAATCACATGGCGGGTGACCGGGTCGCCGAACTCGTCGGTGCAGCCTAGGGAAAAATCCACCACACGCTCCATGGGGGGCTGGGTGATGTCCTCAAACCGTCCACCGGCCAAATGCTTCCGCAGGAGCATACAGAACATCGGCGGAGAGGCGGGATTTTCCACGGTTTCCCGGGTAAAATGCACCCGGGGGGCCGAAGGATTGGCCGACAAAAGCAGCCGGGATGCCCCCTCACTGGTACGGAGCAGGAACACCACCTGATCCCGGGTGGGCTGATAGATTTTGTCCAGCTTTGCGCCGAGCATATGAGATTTCAGTTCTTCCACAACGGAAGAAAGGGTGATAGCGTCAAGTGGCATGGCGATCCTCCATGATGATGGTAAACAGCGCGCGAATCCGCTCCGTCTGCCCCAGAAGATACAGCGCCCCGAACAGTGCCTCCAGACCGGTGGCCTTGGAATATTGGGCGTGGGTGGCGGTCTTGGGGATGTTGTGGACGGCGCCATTCCGGCCTCTGCGGTAATAGCCCGTTTCCTCCTCGGTGAGATGGGGAAGCAGACGATCCACGGCCTCGGCCTGAGCAGGGGCGCAGACATAGGCAGTGGTTTCCCTGTGGAGATGGCCGCTGGTGGTGCGCCCGTCCAGAACCAGCATGGAGCGGACGAGGATTTCATAGACGGCGTCTCCCATATGGGCAAGCCCCAGGGCGGAGACGGCATTTACCTCCCGGGGCGTTAGGGCATGATGCAGCAGTGCTTCCATAGAATCCTCCCGTCAGTCCTTTTTCCAGCCGTGGCGCAGCTCATACTGGTCGTTGAAGTCGGAAATGAAGCCGTCAAAGGCGCTCAGGGCATTGCCGAATGCCTCGGTTTCCTTGGGGCCAAGGGAGTCGAGATAGTGGTTGAAAAAACTGTCAATTTCCTGGTGGAAGGCCAGGGCGCACTGTTCCCCCAGCTCGGTGAGATAGAGCTTTTGGTTCTTTCCGGTGCCCTCTTTGCGGATGAGTCCGGATTTTTGCAGATTGCGCAGGGAAACGGACAGGCTGGGCAGACCGATGCCGCACAGAGGCGATAGCTCACTGAGAGTAACGCCCTCGTTGGCCTTTAGAATGGTGAGAATCCGGGGCTGTCCCTGATACAGCCCTGCCACCTTGCAGAAATTCCGCTCCAGCCGGGCGAAATCACGGGTTACGGCAAATACCAGTCCGCCAAAATCATATCTGGAAATGGGCATAAAAGCACCTCACTGTCAAATACTTTACGCATCATTATACCACAATCCCCCTTTCTTGGAAAGGGCAAATCTCCGGGGGCAGCGCTTCTGTGAAGGAACTGTGAAATGCAATGGGCAGATTGCACAAAAATGTTTGACTGCTAACTGTCATTGTACTGAAATTACCAATTTACCACAGGTTCTTGCTGACATTTTGTGCATCCCGTGGTATAGTAGCGCTATATTTTAGGGCGCAATGCCCTGGGGAGGAAACGATTGTGGAAGAAAACTACGGTAAGAAGATCGGAGAAGCCAAAACACTGCCCCTGGCGGTCAGCGGTATGCTGATGGTGGCATTCATTTTTCTCATTGCCGGAATCAGCGTCATGGGCTACGGCATCTCCAAAGGAAAATTTGGAAGCCTTGGTACGACGGGCATTGTGCTGTTTCTGGTGGGTGCGGTGTTGCTGGCCTACTGCATCAAGACCATTATGGGCAAGGTTGTCTGCTATGAGAACGCTATTGTCATCAAGGAGACCTTTAAGACCACGGTGATTCCCAGAGATAAGATTGCGGCGATTTTCTGGGAGCGTCCCGGCGCCAATGCCAGCAATGAAAAGGTTCGTACCAATGTCAACGTGGCGGACATCATTCTGGCGGGTGGCCGCACGCACTATCGAATCTCCGACGGCTACTACTCCAATGTGGACATTCTGGGCAAGTACCAGAACGAGTATAAAATCCCCATGGAGATCAAGCGGTAATTGCAGTCATAGGAAAGCCTCCTCCGGACGATTCGGGGGAGGTTTTTCAGTACACACCGGGGACACATCCGGGGGCTATACTGAGGGCAGTTCCGGAAAGGAGTGGGAAAAATGCGGAAACGGAAATGGTGGATTCTCGTTTTGGTGATTGGAATGATTGCCGCTGCGGCGGTGGGAATCATCCGGGAGCAGCGGAAAGCGTCGGAGGTATTGGCCAAGTCCTATATCATGTATGACCAGTGGGGCGTATTGCCCGAGGGAGATCCGTCAGATCCAGAGGCCATTCAGATGGCCATTGACAGCTATGATACCCGGTGGAAGCAGCTTCATATCGGGGGGCATCCTTATAACAGCACCTTGGAGGATTGGAAAATCTTTTCTAGCGCTGGACGGTATGACGTCTCCGTGACCCTGGGCAGCTGGAGTGAGGACTGGGCTCCGCTGTTTTTCCTGAACCACGTGGCAAAGGTAACGGTGCGCAAGGACTGCGTCTATGTTGAGCGGGGAGAGGATGGCAAGTATCACATCACCGCCTGCGTTGCCCGGGACGAGGTTGAGGCGAAAATGGCCCGGGAGGACGGCGTTTGGAAAGAGAAAGAAGTGCGAAACGGCGGCGATGCATGGATGCTGAGGCGATATGTGCTGACAGACGCTCAGTCCGCTGCTGAGCTGCTGAGAGAATGGGACAGCAAGATGAATGCCGCCCAGAAAAGTGCCCTGCAGGATGCCTTGCAGGTGACGGAGCAGACCTACATGACCTTAGAGGATGCCGTAACTGCGGCCAGAACCATTGATATCGATGCATTTTGCCCCCTTCGCCCATAAGGGCAAAGGGGGCAATGGTTTACTTGCCGTCGTATAGATCCTGTATCATCTGCTTGGCGGTGTCCACGGTGCTTTGATCGGGCACCATGACATAAGCCTTTTGGCTCATAGAATAGGGGACCTGACTGTCACCGCTACCGTCTACGCTGTAGGTGGAAACGCTCCAGCTGCCGCCGGTGCTCAGCTGATTGCGGATGGTTTTACTGATGAGATCATAGGGCACACTGGTTTCAAAGCTGTCGGACAGGGAATCCATTACCGAGTTGTAGTTTACCAGCCATTCCGGGGACATGGCCTTCTGAATCACGGCCCGGATCAGTGCCAGCTGGTTTTTGCCGCGCTGCCGATCGCCTTCGGCAAAGGAATGGCGCTCCCGAACAAAGGACAGAGCCTTGGCGCCGTCCATCTGATTTTCGCCCTGGACATAGGAATAGCCCCCTGCGGTAAAGGCATAGTCGGAATTGACGGTAACGCCGCCAATGGCGTCAATGATATCCTCAAAGCCGGTGAAATTCACGCGGAAATAATAGTCCACATCCACACCATAGAGCATGGCCATGGTGTCCATGCAGACGTCGATGCCGTAAATGCCCGCGTGGGTCAGCTTATCCTTGGCTCCACCAGAAATAGACAGGGGCACATAATAATCTCGAGGGGTGGAAATCAGCACGACCTTATGAGTAGCGGTGTTGACCGAGGCGAGAATATTTACGTCGCTGCGGCTCTTTGCCACCAGGCCGGAGCGGCTGTCGATACCGCTGATGAACACGGTGAAGACTTCGCCCTCGTCCTCGTCGTTATTGGTATCTTCATCAGTGGTGTTGCCGTGCAGACGATTGAGTGCGTCAGGATCCAGCTGGGCCTCGACCACCTGGCGCTTGACATAGGTGATGGTGACCTCTTTGAGCTGGTCGGCGGCGGTTTCATAGCCCTCCATTTCCGGCAAAAGATCCAAATAGGCGCTGTTAAGGATGATCGCGTCCACATCTTTTCCGAGGATGGCGTCGATCAGCTGGGGCAGACCGTCGTATTCCTGAGGGGTGATGGTGACGTTGTATTGCTGGTTGATTTGGTTGATGGCATCGTCGGTGTTTTCCCGATCCTGCTGGGCGAGAATGCCGTAGCGATAGGTGGCGGCCACCTGGGAGAAGTCATTGATGTCATCCGCACGGACGTAGATGCCCACGTTGGCGGTTTCCTCCTGGGGGGTGGTAATCTCCTTGGCGGTGTCTACGCCCTTATTGATATACACGGCGCCAATGATGAAAACGGTGCTGAACAGCACCGAAAGCACGGCGCCGGTAATACAGCGGCTCTTTTTGCCGGGATTCCAAATCAGCACCGTAACCAGCGCAATGACCAGTGCAAGGCCGACCAGCACTACGGCAATATATTTTCCCGGCAGCAGCATGGCGGACACCAGAATCACCGCAAATGCAATGGCGGAAATGGCGCACAGCAGCAGCGCAGCCAATCCGATTCCCTGCATCAGCCGCCAATGGCCGCCTCTGGAATTTTGTTTGCTCATAGGATAGCCTCCATTCCTGCAAACAGCAGTGTAGATGGGATGGTTTCTGGGATGATTTTACCATTTTGCGGGATGAAAGTCAACGTAACATGAAAATATAACACAAAATGGAAAAGAAAACTGCCGAAAAAGACCTGCGCAGGGAGCGCAGGTCTATGCTGTTTTCGGGCTTATTCTCCGCAGAGGCTGATGATGGCGTCCGCAAAAATCTTCACGGAGACCACCAGCTCATCTACCACGGCGAACTCGTCGTTGCCGTGCATCCGGTTGTCGGTGCCGGGCATGGTGCAGCCAAAGGCCACGCCGTTCTTCATCTCATGGCAGTAGGTGCCGCCGCCGATGGCCAGGGGCTTTGCGTCCTTGACCCCGGTGAACTTCTCGTAGCTGTGGAGCAGCGTCTTCACAAAGGGGGTGTCGGCGGGAACGTGATGGGGCTTCTTCATGGGTACGTCTTTGAGGGCCAGTCCCCTCTTGGCGCAGGCCTGCATGGCGGCATACTTCATGTTCTGATCGTTGGCGCACAGGGGGCTACGGCAATCGAACTGGGCCTCCAGACCGGTGGGGGTCACATGGATGATGTCCAGGCTCAGGGTCAGCTCACCGGAAATCTCGTCGGACATTTTGACGCCCAGACCCTCGCCCAGATAATCCCCGTGGGGAATCAGCTCATGGAGCCCATGGAGCGCCTGCACCTGGGGGCAATCCGGCAGATGCATGGTAGAAACCAGATGCAGCATGGCGGTGATGGCGTTGTTGCCGCCCTGGGGAGATGCGGCATGCGCGCCCTCGCCCTGGGCGTCAATGGCGATGGTGTGCTTGTCCAGCTCGGTGACGGTAAAGGAAACGCCGGTTTCCTCCTTGGCGCCTGCGCAGTAGATTTCGGCAACGGTCTTCCGCATTCCCTCAATCTCCATATGGCACTTGTCCGGTACCACGTTAATTTTCAGCCCTGCATCAATGGTCTTGATCCGGGGCAGGGCATCGCTCTCCTGGAAATCGGCGAAAATCGTTCCGATCAGACCGCCCTTTTCGATGTTGATCAGGGGATAGTCGGCGTCGGGGGAGAAGGTGTACTTTGCCTCAGGCTCCTGGGCATAGTAATGGGCAATGTCGCCGCTGCCACATTCTTCGTCGGTGCCCCAAATCAGGCGGACGTTGTGTTTCAGAGGAACGTTCAGCTCCTTCAGGCAGCGGAGGGCATAGAGTGCAGCCACGCCGGGGCCCTTATCGTCAGAGGTGCCGCGGCCATAGATCTTGCCGTCCTTGACGATGGGATCAAAGGGGCCGGTGACCGTCCAGCCGTCGGCCACGGGAACGCAGTCCATGTGGCTTAAAATGTCCAGATGGTGGTCGTTGTCCGGGAGAAAGTCCACGGTGCCCACATAGCCGTCATAGTTGGTGGTCTTAAAGCCGTAGCCGCCTGCAATCTCCAGGGCCTTGGTCAGGGCATTGTTGGGGCCCTCGCCGAAGGGGGCGCCGGGCTTGGTCTCGCCACGGTCGGACTGAATGCGTACCAGTGCCTTGATATCTTCCAAAAATTCCTCCCGATGGGCTTCGACCCACTGGGAAATTACGTTCTGATCCATTACTGATTTTCTCCTTTTCCATAGGTATAGACAATGTTGCAGAGAATCTTGGGCATCAGCTCCAGAGAGCGGACGGGGATGAACTCATAAATGCCGTGGAACTGGTAGCCGCCGGTGGAAAGATTGGGGCATGGGAGACCCTTAAAGCTGAGGCTGGCTCCGTCGGTACCGCCGCGGATGGGTTGGGTGACAGGCTCAATGCCATAAGCCCGGAAGGCGTCGGCGGCGGTGCGGATCAGGTGCATATGGGGCTCAATCTTCTCCCGCATATTGTAGTAGGAGGAACGAATGTCCACCTCTATGGTGCCAATGCCGTATTTTGCATTGAGGAAATCTCCGGTGACCCGCATCAGTTCTTCCTTCTGATGGAGCTTTTCCAGGTTGTGATCCCGGAGAATGTATTTGAGGCTTGCCTCGGTGACGGTGCCCTGCATCTCGTCCAGGTGGATAAAGCCCTCGTAATCCTGGGTGTGCTCGGGGGTCATGGCCTGGGGCAGCAGGCACTGATACTCTGCGGCAATGGCAGCGGCGTTGACCATCAGGTCTTTGGCACTGCCGGGATGAACGCCCACACCATGGACGGTGATCCGGGCAGAGGAAGCGTTGAAGTTCTCATACTCCAGCTCACCAATGGGGCCACCATCTACAGTATACCCAAAATCGCAGCCGAATGCAGGCACATCGAACAAATCCGGGCCTGCGCCGATCTCCTCGTCGGTGGTAAAGGCAACCTTGACTACGCCGTGGGGCGTGTCGGTGTGGAGCAGCTCCTCGGCCATGGTCATGATCTCGGCGATACCGGCCTTATCGTCGGCGCCCAGCAGGGTGGTGCCGTCGGTGACGATCAAATCCTCGCCCACCACCTGACGCAGGCAGTCGTAGCCGGAATCCGGGGACATGGAGACGGTGTCACTGAGCTGAATGGTGCCGCCGTCATAATTTTTGACGATCCGCGCCTTGACATTTTTGCCCGATGCAGCGCAGGATGTGTCCATGTGGGCCAGGAAGCCCAGGGTGGGCAGCTTTTTGTCGGTGTTGGCAGGGATGGTGCCGAAGACCGCGCCGTCTGCCGGGGACATATGTACAGCGCTGAGTCCCAGCGCTGTCATTTCCTCCATGAGCTTCTGCGCAAGGTCCTTTTGACCGGGCGTGGAGGGACGCACGCCGGATGTTTCACTGGATGTGGTTTCTACTGTAATGTAGTGTAAAAATCGATCTAAACAGGTCATTTGTCTACACCTCCTAGCGGTATTATACGATAATGGGGTGGTGGAGTCAAGAAAATCGCCGCATCCGGAGGGGTGCAGCGAAAGGAATCAATTGATATGGAAAAATAGGATACTTAACGTCTGAAAAACTAAATGGTGAACTTACCATTCTTTAATTCATGCACTAATTTTGGAGAGATTTTGGAAAAGGTTGCTGTGTTAAGTACCTCTTGCATAAGCTCATTCAAATAGAACTTCCCACTGTCAGTAATGGACCAATCGTTTCTAATGCCATCTACGAATAGACCCTCTTGGGCCAAGTGTTTTCGGATAAATGCTAAATCATTTCGCCAGACCAGTTCATTGCGATTATGTTTTATCATTTTATCCTTGTCTGATAATATTAACCACTCGTTGGAAGAAATGTAATCAAGCACATCTGATTTACTTGCGCCAACTCCACATAAAGTTGATGATAAAAGAAGTAAAAATCTTTTTTCTTTTTCTGAAGTCATACATATCCCACTCTCTTCCATTAATGTGTAAAAAGCACGGTAGCATCAGCTATTTCTGCATCATAACTACCGTGCTTATTTGGTGCGGGTAACAGGACTTGAACCTGCACGGCAATGCCATTGGAACCTAAATCCAACGTGTCTGCCAATTCCACCATACCCGCATATATCCATATTCTATCACAGCCGGCTCCGGAACGCAAGAAAAATCAGTCGGACAAATCGGAGCGGGGCAGAGAAACTGCCTTAAAAAATAAGAAAAAAGACTTGACATTGACGTAACGTCATACCCTATACTGTTGTTACAGGATCCTGAAACAAAAACAGGAGGATAGAATAATGAAGCAATACACCCCAAGCGAACTGGCAAACCTCACCGGCGTTACCCCGCGGACCATCCGCTATTACGACCAGCGAGGACTGTTGAAGCCCGAAAGCCGCAACGATGAGGGCTACCGGCTCTACGGCAACGACGCGCTTTTGCGGATGCAGCGGATTACCATGCTGAAATTTGCGGGCTTTTCCCTGGGGGAAATCCGGGACGCGCTGGAGGTCACGGAGCAGGAGAATCTCTGGCAGCTGCTCAGCGACCAAAAGCAGCTGATTACCCAGCGGATTGAGCAGCTGGAGGAGATTGTGAATCTGCTGGACGAACTGAGTCAGGCGGACGCATCTGATCCCGACACCCTGGCGCGCTCCATGCAGCTGGTGCGCAGCATTAACCACTCGGTGCGTTCCTACCAGGTCTTCCAGCAGAATGGCTCGGCAAATCTCTATCCCTGGGAGTTCGACCGGATGCAGCTGAAGCCGGGAGAGAGAATTCTGGACGCAGGCTGCGGCGTGGGCATGATCTGGCGGCATAGCTGGGAGCGGATTCCTGAGAATCTCCGGGTGGATTTGATGGATCTCCACGAGAACAACCTGATAAAGCTTCAAACCTATTACAGGGAGCGGAAGGAGCTGCTGGCACCCGGAGTGCAGCTTTCATTCCAACGTGAAAATGTAGAAACCGCAGCACTGGACGGCGGCTATGACCAGATTCTAATGGCATATGTAACCAAATATCTGGAGCATGGACAACAGACCATGGAAAAGCTCCAAAAAGCACTTCGGGTTGGCGGAGTCATGAATGTGGTAGAGAGCGTCGATGAACAGCTGCTGGAGGAAATCGATGCCCTGTACCAAGACTTTTCCGGAGCGACTTGTCTGGGAGGCAGAATCGCGGAGCAGCAGCAACGGAAAAGGACGCTGGAGCAGCTGATAAACGGATGCTTCCGCAATGTGGAGTGCCATGTATTCCAGAACGACCTGACCTTTACGGTGGTGGAGGAGCTATACCGCTTTTTGATGGACTCCGATCGGGAGCTGGTGCAGGAGCTGGAGACCTCGGGCACGGATTTTATTGCCTATCTTCGCAAGGTGATGGAGCAGAAGGGAAAAATCGTGTTTCACAGTCAGGTAAGAATGTATCGCTGTAAAAAGGAGAAAGCATAATGGAAATTCGCATTGCAAATTTGGAGGACACCCCGCAGCTGATGGAGCTGTTTGACGGGAGCTTAAGAAACATGGCAGCGCTTCAGCCATGGCAGTGGCGGGTTGTACCGCAGGAAGAGAAGTTTGTGCAGGCGGCAATTCTGGCACCCAATGGAATGCTCTATGTCTGGGAAGAGAATGGGCGGCTGTTGGGCTTGGCGTCACTATTTGTAAATGAACAGGACGAAAGCACCATTCGGCTACCCTGCCGCTATGTAGATTTGGATACGTTATATGTGCGTCCTGAGGCTAGAAATCGCGGCATTGGAACGGCACTCTATCAAGCGGCACAGCAGTGGGCAATGGAACAGGGGGCAAAGCGGCTTGAGCTGATGACTCTGGGAGAGAATAAGGCTGCAAGAGCTTTTTATGACAAAATGGGCATGCAGGAGCAGAGTATCATCCTGACCCAAGCCCTGACATGAGGAAACAGCGCCGCAGGAACCAGTTCTTCCTGCGGCGCTGTTCACGTTATAGAAATTGCGCAAACACCGAAGCCCCCACAACCGTGAGAATCCCGGCAACTGCGATGGAAAGACTGCTCATAGCACCCTCCACCTGGCCCATTTCCATGGCCTTGGCGGTGCCCACCGCATGGGACGAGGTGCCGATGGCAATGCCCTTTGCAATGGGGTCGGTGATATGAAACACCCGGCAGACCATGGGCGCGAACATATTTCCCATCAGCCCGGTGATGATAATCACGGCGACGGTCAGGGTGACATAGCCGCCCAGCTCCTCCGAAACGTCCATGCCGATGGCGGTGGTGATGGACTTGGGCAGCAGGGTCACATACTCCGCATGATTCAGCCCGAAGATCAGCCCCATGGCCAGTACGCACAAAAGCGTGGTCAGCACCCCGGAGGCAATGCCCAGGAGAATGGCGGACTTGTTCTGCTTCAGCAAATTCAGCTTTTCATAGAGGGGAATGGCCAGGCAGACGGTGGCCGGAGTCAGAAGATAGCTCAGATACTTTGCGCCGGAATAGTACACGTCGTAATCCATATTGGTCACGGCCAGCAGCGCAATGGTAATGATAATGGAGATCAGCAGGGGGTTAAACAGCGGGCATTTCCACTTCTTTTGCAGCAGACAGCCCAGACCGTAGGCCACCAGACTGACGGCTACCCCGAAAAATGCGGAGGATTCCAAAAACGAACTCATGCTTTGCCTCCCTTTCTGCGGATGACCAGCTGAGTGACGTGACCGCTGACCAGCATCACCAGGAACGTGGATACCACCGTAATCACCAGATAGGCGGCCAGATGCGCCTTGAGAATATCAAAGGAGGTAATCAGCCCCACGGCGGCAGGGATGAACATCAGCGGCATGATTTCGATGAGAAATGTCGAGGTTTCTTTGACCTCGCTCAGGGGAATGATGTGCAGCTGGAGGCACCCCAGCATCAGTACCAGCCCGTAAATGCTGGCAGGAATGGGCAGGGGAATCAGAAAGTTCAGCAGCTCGCCGATTAGGGAGACCACCATAATAATACCGAATTGTTTTACATATTTCATAAAATGCCTTCTTTTTCGGGAATAATCGCGCCCAGAGATTCATAATGTCCATCATTATAGTACCAATTGGTTTTGCTGTAAATGGGCAGAACCCCGAAATCGGCGGGAAATTCCGGAGACATTTCGGCAAAATGAAAATTTGAATTCCAATCGTTCGAGACCGAAGCGGTCATAATAAGTTCATAAAGTGTTCAATGATTTTTAGCACTCTCCTCTTGACAGTGCTAAAAATCGTGTTATAATGAAATCGAAGTTAAGGAAGAGGGTTCCGAGAGGGACCGGGAATCCGAAGGCTTCACTCGATGCCCTGCGTATGCGGGACGGCAACAAACGTTCGCCTGCGAGAAGATCGTTTCTCCCCCTACAAGCGATACAGTAAAATGTGTATTGGAGGAATGACTTATGTTGCCTAGCATCTTTGGTGAAAGTATGTTTGATGATATGTTTGATCGTGCGTTTGATATGGACGCCTTGTTCGGCGGTAAGAATCCCCTGTACGGTAAGCACGCCAAGAATTTGATGAAGACCGATATCCGGGAAACTGATAACAGCTACGAGCTGGACGTTGACCTGCCCGGCTTTCAGAAGGACGAGGTACAGGTTGAGCTGGAGGACGGTTATTTAACCATTCGCGCTGAGAAGGGCCTGGACAAGGACGAAAAGGACGATCAGGGACGCTACATCCGTCAGGAGCGTTATGCCGGCGCCATGAGCCGGAGCTTCTATGTGGGTGATGGCGTCACGGTGGATGACATGAAGGCCAAATTTGAGGACGGCATCCTGCAAATCTCCGTGCCGAAGACTACGGTAGAGGCGCTGCCCAAGAAGAACATTTTGGCCATCGAATAAAATTTGATATCCCCCTAAATGTCAAGGCCCCTGCCGGAACCGTTCCGACAGGGGCCAAATCTTATTTCAGTTTGCTCTGGCAGCGGCTCAGGAAGGATTCGCTGCGAATGATGCAGCGGCAGATGGTTCCGCTGCCGATTTCCCCGGCCTGGTCATAGGCGGTGACGGAGAAGGTGAGCATTTTGCCGTTCACCTCGGTGAGGGTGGCCTCGGCCCGAACCGCCATGCCTACGGGAGAGGGGGCGGTGTGCTGGATGTTCATGGATACGCCTACGGTGCTCTGTCCGTCCTCCAGCTGGGCGGAAATTGCGGTGCAGGTAGCCTCCTCCATCATTGCCAGCATAAACGGCGTACCGAATACCGGGAGCGAGCCGGAACCGCAAGCGGCGGCGGTCTTCTCTGGGGTGATGGTCGTGGCAGCAGTGCCGCAAAGTCCTGTTATCAGTGCCATAATGATACCTCCACTTCATTCATTTGGAGATAGTATAGGCCCTGGGCGCGGGAAATGCAAGGCCCATTTGGACGGTTGACATTTTTTCGCAGATAAAGGCCGCATAATAGAATCCGGACTGGTACAGCACGTCACTGCACCAGTCCGGTATTTTTTATTTCTCGGCCCAGGAAAGCAGACTGCTCTCCTGATTTTTTGCCAGATTCCATGCGCTGTAGAGCAGCATAGCGGCATCCCGGCGGGTAAGCGGTGCGGCGGTATCCGATAGATCCTCGAGACCCGCATCCTGCACCGATGCAACGGCGGATGCAGCCCAGACGGGAAGTGTATCCTCCTGCGCCAATACGGTCTGCTCCTCGTTTTCGGGCAGATTCAGCACCTTTGCCAGCATGACTGCTGCCTCACCTTGACGGATGGGGTCGGATGCCTCCATGGCAAGGCCATTCTCCGTGGGAATACCGGAGAGATAGCCACATTTCAGGGCCGCACCCACATAGGGCTGGAGCCAAAGGGGCATTTCGTCGCCGTCAATAAAACCGGTTTCCAGCAGCTCCGGCTGAGCCTGGGTCAGGGCCACGCACATGGCGGTGAATTCACCACGGGTTACGGTCTCGTCGGGGGAGAACAGCAGCTCTCCGGCAACGCTGTTGCCCTGATAGAGCCCCGTTTCCTTCATCCACATGGCGGCCAGTTCAGCGGGATCGCCGTCCATGTCCTGATAGGTCTCCTTGTCCGAGGGCTTCAGAATCCGGATGCGCACCGTGGCTTCCTCCGACACGTTGCCCGCCGGGTCGGTGACGGTATAGGTAAAGCTGTCCTTGCCGACTTTGTTCTCGGTGGGCGTATAGGTGACGGTGCCGTCCTCGGCCACGTCCACGGTGCCGCGCTTGGGCTCGGAAACGATGGTGACGGTGAGGGACTCATTTTCCGGGTCCTGTACGCTCAGGGGGACGGGAGCGGCGATATTCTTATAGGTTTCAAACTCAGAGTCCTGCGCAGTGGGCGCTTTATTCTTTCCGGAACCAATGCGCAGGGTCATCTGCGCTTCGGAACCAAGGCCGTCCGGGGTGATGGACATACAGGTGATGTCCGCATCGCCCTCTGCACCGGTGATCGGAACAAAGGTCAGCTGCTGGGCCTGCTCCCGGGTCAATACGTCACCGGCGACGATTTTTCGGGTGCCCAGGAATACGGAGCCCATGGCATCCTCGGGGACACCGGTGACCACAATGCCCAGGCTGCTTTCCTCCATGGTGAGATCCTCCGTGGAGAAGCAATAGACCTCGCCCCAGACCACCTGGGCGTCCTCGGCACAAACCGGCAGAGCCAGCAGCGATGCGGCCAGAAGCAGGGACGAAATCGCGGAAATGAAATGTTTCATAGTAAAACCTCCAGCGTTATTTGCAGAGGTAGTGTTTGCCGCAGAAGAAAAAATATTCCTGCAAGACGCAAAAAAACTGCGGAACCGAAGTCCCGCAGTTCATTTTAAATTAAACCGGCAGCCGCAAATAGCGCTGCTGGGCGTCCGGGGATGGGTGCAATCGAACGCTGGAGATGACGCCCATGGCGATGTAAAGGGAGAGGATGGACGAGCCGCCGTAGCTGAAGAACGGCAGGGTCAGGCCGATGACTGGCATAACGCCCAGGCACATACCGATGTTGATGATAATCTGGAACATCAGCGTACCGGCAATGCCCACGCAGACCATGCGATAGAAATAGCTGCCGGAGTGGTTGCCCACATAGAGAATTCTCAGAATGATTGCAATCAGTAAAATAATACACAGGGCACAGCCGAGAAACCCCAGCTCCTCGCCAATGGCGGCAAAGATAAAGTCGGTGTGCTGCTCCGGAATATTGCCGGACTGAACCTGGGTGCCGTTAAACAGCCCCTGACCGGTCAGCCCACCGCCGGAAATGGCATTCAGGGAGCGTGCAGTCTGATAGCGAATTTCAGTGCCCTGAGGGTCGATGCTCGAATCAAAGAGCATCATAATGCGCTCCTTCTGGTCGTTTCGAACCAGGCCGCTGTTCCAGAGAATTGGAACAATGACTGCAAGTCCTGCTCCCGCAGCGGCAAACCAGGCAAAGCTGAAGCCGCCGGCCAGCGCCATGATAATGAACGTAAAAACATAGATCAGTGCAACGCCTGCGTCCTTGGAGATGATAACGATCAGGCCCACATATACGGCGGAAACCAGTCCCAGCCGGAACACGCAGGGGAGAGAATTGATGCGCTCCTGATAGATGTTCATGATCTGCGCTGCCACCAGAATGTAGAGAATCTTACAATACTCAGCAGGCTGGATCATAAAAGGCAGGCCGGGGATGGAAATCCAGCTCTTATTGCCGGTGTTGCCCTCTACGCCAAAGGGGTAGAGCATGGCAAGGAAGATTGCGGAGAAAATGACAACGATGGTCTGATGCTCCGCGATAATCTCCATATCAATAAAGGAAATCATCACATATAGAATCAGTCCCAGCACCAGCGCAATGATCTGCTTGGACACGTAGGTCGAAGCGCCGTGATAGTTGGAGGCGCTGGCAATGGCGATAATTCCAAAAACGGAAGCGGCCAGACACAGGCCCAGCAGCACCCAGTCCGTCCGGCTGAAAAATTTTTTAATGGCTCCCAGCATAGCAGACTCCTTTCGGGAGAGTAACAGGATAAACACCACCATTCTAGCATTTTCGCGCCGGGAAGTAAATAAAAAGATTTTCATTCCAATCCCAATGTGGTATAATAATACGAAAAATAAAACGAGCATGGGAGCATTGCCATGGAATTCTACACAGCATCGGCGCAGGAAACGGAGCAGCTGGGCCAGCGTTTGGGCCAGAGGCTCAAGCCCGGAGCCGTGATTGCCTATTCCGGAGATTTGGGTGCCGGAAAAACAGCCTTTACCCGGGGACTTGCCCGGGGACTGGGGATCGAAGACCCCATCACCAGCCCAACCTATACCATCGTCAACGAATATCCCGGGAAAATCCCGCTGTTTCACTTTGATATGTACCGGCTCAGCTCGTCGGAGGATCTCTTTGATATCGGCTGGGAGGATTATCTCACTCGGGGCGGCGTGATTGCCGTGGAGTGGAGCGAGCGGGTGGAGGATGCACTCGATGAGGTGGAGAACCTGATTCGGATCCATATCCGCCGGGACCCAGAGCACGACGACGGCCGGACGATCACCATAGAAGGAGGAGTGAGCGATGCGGATCTTAGCCTTTGAATCCTCGGCCAAGGCGGCGTCGGTGGCGCTGATCCAGGACGGGGTCCTGCTGGCAGAGAGCTTTCAGAATAACGGGAAGACCCATTCCGCCACCCTGATGCCCATGGCAAAGCAGGTGCTGGAGGACTGCGGCATCACGGCGGCGGACCTTGACGCGGTTGCCGTGGCAAAGGGCCCCGGCAGCTTTACCGGCGTGCGCATTGGCGTTGCGGCGGCGAAGGGACTGGCCTGGGGCGTGGAAAAGCCTGTTTGCGGCGTCAGCACCCTGGAGGGGATGGCGACCCAGATGGCCATGCTGGATGGCATTATCTGCCCGGTGATGGATGCCAGAAGAAGCCAGGTTTATAACGCGCTGTTCCAATCCGACGGAAAAAACCTCCAGCGGTTGACCCCGGATCGGGCCATTTCCCTGGAGGAACTGAAAAAAGATCTGGAAACCTGCGAAAAAAGCATTTTCCTGGTTGGAGATGGCGCAAATCTGTGCTATAATACTCTATCAGAAGCGGTGCCGCGTCTGGTCCTTCCTCCGGCCCATCTCATAATGCAGCGTGCGTCCGGTGTGGCGCTGGCTGCGGAAAAAATGGCGGAGCGGGGACTGCTTCAATCGCCCGGTGAGCTGGAGCCAAACTATCTGCGGCTTTCCCAGGCGGAACGGGAGCGGCTGGAAAAACTCAAACAATCGAAAGGGGATTAAAAAATGGCAGAAGTGCACATTCTGGATCATCCGCTGATTCAGCACAAAGTCTCGATCCTGCGTGACAAAAATACCGGTGTTAAGGAATTCCGTGAGGTGGTTGGTGAGATCGCCGCACTGATGTGCTATGAGGCAACCCGGGATCTTCCGCTGGAGGATATCACCATTGAAACGCCCATTGCCACCGGTACCTTTAAGCGTCTGTCCGGCAAGAAGCTGGCAATCGTTCCGATCCTCCGGGCAGGACTGGGCATGGTGGACACCATCATCGACCTGATTCCCTCTGCCAAGGTGGGTCATATCGGCCTGTACCGTGACCCTGAGACCCACAACCCCGTGGAGTATTACTGCAAAATGCCCCCCGATATCTCCGAGCGTGAGGTGCTGATTGTGGATCCCATGCTGGCTACCGGCGGCAGTGCATCTGCGGCCATCACCTTCCTGAAGGGTTACGGCTGCAAGAACATTAAGCTCATGAACATCATCGGCTGCCCTGAGGGCATTAAAGCTGTCACCGAGGAGCATCCCGACGTGGAGCTGTATGTGGCTGCTGTGGACGAGAAGCTCAACGAGAATAAGTACATTGTTCCCGGCCTGGGCGATGCTGGCGACCGTATTTTTGGTACCAAGTAAGATTGCGTGAATACGAAATCCCCGACTACGATTTGTAGCCGGGGATTTTTTTATGGAGTTTCAGCGGAATCGGGAGCAGCGGATGTATCTGCGGATTCTTCGGAGGAGACTTCGCTGGATTCCTGGGTGGATACATCGGCCTGCGTGGGCTGAGGCGTATCCTCTTCGGTGTTCAGCGTGCCCTCCTGGGGCTGGCCCGTGACCTCCAATACGTCGCTCAGGGAGGTATCCTTTACAAACGTATCGGCGCTGTAAAGGAACAGCACATCGGTTACATTCTCCGTGGTAAGAATGGAGTCCAGATTGTCGTAATAATACCGGGGATCGATCATGATGATCTTCTGGTAATAGGGCAGCAGAAACTGCACAAAGCTGTTGGCGTAGGAATCCTTGAACAGCAGCAGCACCCGCTGATTGTTCGCCGTGGTGCTGATTTCCACCTTGGGATGGTTTCCGCCAAAGAAAACGGTGTATTTATCCTTGTTCTCCAGGGCGCTACTCTGATAGATGGAGCAAACTCGCTGGGTGCTGTCGGAATAGGTGACATAGTAGCGAATCTGGCTCTGAGGGATGTAGACCTGGACGGTATCGGTGGTTTTGTGACTGCCGCTCTTGGAGGACAGGGTGCCCTCGAAGGTGTCGGAGACCGTGTAAATGTCGTAATCCGTCACCGGAGATGCAATGCCCAGCTGCCCGGAGCAAGCGGAGAAGGCGTAGTAAGCGCCAAGGGACGTCCAGTGATGGTCGGTTTTGTAGTAGATATACTCCGATGCATGGGGCATTAGGGCACTGGCGGCATCTAAAAGCTGAACGGAGCCGGAGAGCTGACCGGAGATGTTTTTGATGTCCTGGAGCTGATCGCGCACCGGGGCATTTTTCGGCAGCTTGTCGGAGAGAATCATGGCGGAATCAGGTACCAGCATCATCCGCATGGAAAGATCAGAGTGATCCGCAGCGAACTGATTGATGTTGGCGATGGTGCGGGAAAGAGCCTCGTCATTGGGCGTTTCCGGGGCGGAGAGCAGATAATCGTCGCTGCCCAGGAAGATGCCGGATGCGTCCTTCCGGCCCATGATGGTTTCGCACTTCAGCTTGAGGGACATCCATTTGTCCCGGGCGAAGAATTGGTCGCTGGTGTAACTGGACAGTCCGGAGAAATAGCTGCCGTCGGTTAGTGCGGTCAAAGAAAAGGCGGGCTTTTGGGCCAAATTACGGTTTTCCGTTTCGGAAAAGTCCCGATCCTTCACTGCGAGATTCACAATAAAGCACACCAGCAGGAACAGCAGAAACACACCGGCGAGAATTACATTGTGCAGTCGGCGGCGCTGCTGGGCCTTCCGAAGCCGCACTTTTCGGGGCTTGGGAGGCTGGGGTTCCTGAGTTTCATGGGGTTCCTCCGGGGCATTCTGGGATGGGGAGGGAGCTTCCGCCATTTCCGGCTCCTGGGACGGGGACGGCGCGGCGGTGTTTACAGGCTCAGGGGATTCCTGGGTGATTGGAGTTGCTTCCGGGGCGGTCTGCTCCGGGGTGATTGGTGTATCCATGTAGCTCCTCCTTTCATCAGAACTGGACATAGAGGAAGGACGAATAGGTTGCGCTCATCATATAGGCAACGCATAGAATCAGCAGCAGCACGAAGCCGATGACGGAAACATAGGTGCGCTTGCCGCCCTTGTAGTAGCAAAGCCGCTGATGAATCCGCCGGACAATGGGCCCGCAGCCGAGGAAGGCCACGATCAGAAGCCGCAGACTGCCGAAGAAGTAATAGCGGAACGTGCCGTCAAACAGTCCCATATGGCCTGCGCCGAACATCTGACCATAGTAATGAATTGCGCCGGAGAGAGACGGGGAGAAGAACAGTACCCAGCCAATAAAGACCAGCAGTGTTGTTACAAAAATCCGCAGGAATTTCGGCACCTTGGGCCAAATGTCCTTCAAAACGAATTTCTCCAGAATCACGAAGATACCGTGATAAACGCCCCAGATCACAAAGTTCCAGGCAGAACCGTGCCACAGGCCGGTGAGCAGCCAGACCACGGCCAGATTAATGAGCTGGCGATGCTTGGAGCAGCGATTGCCGCCCAGGGGGATGTAGACATAATCCCGGAACCAGGCGCCCAGGGAGATGTGCCACCGCCGCCAAAACTCGGAAATGCTGGCGGAGAGATAGGGATAGTCAAAGTTGGCGGAGAAATCAAAGCCAAAGCACTTGGCAAGCCCGATGGCCATGTCGGAGTAGCCGGAAAAGTCGAAATACAGCTGGAGACTGTAGAGAATCATTCCAAGCCAGGCGGTGCCGGCAGACATGGTGGAAAGGCCGGAAATGGCGGAGAACGTTGCGCCCAGATTATCGGCAATGAGAACCTTTTTTCCAAGGCCAACCAGGAACATGCTGATGCCAGCGCCGAATTTGGCCAGGACCATCTGACGCTCCCGGAGCTGGGGGGCCATATCCTTGTACTGGACGATGGGACCGGAGGTCACTTTTGCGAAGAACGTGACATACAGGGAGAAATCCAGAAAGTTCTTCTGCACCGCTGCCCGTCCGCGATAAACGTCGAACACATAGCTCAGCACCGAGAAGGTAAAGAACGAGATGCCCAAGGGTAGGGGCAGCTCCGGGGCGCTGAGGGTCAGTCCGGTGATGGAATTGACAGTGGAGATCAGAAAGCCGTAATACTTGAAAAAGCCGAGAATCAGCAGATTTACCACCACGGCGGAGATCATGGTGACCTTTGCGCCGGTGTGCCGTTCTTCCTGCAAGTAAGCGTCCAGCTCCAGTCCTGTGATGTAGTTGAACACCACGGAGAACGCCATGAGAATCAGATAAGTGGGATTGCCCCAGGCGTAGAACACCAGGCTCAGAAGCACCAGAGGAATGTTCCGGAAGCGCTTGGGGACGATGTAATAGAGGATCAGCGCAATGGGGAGAAACGTAAACAGAAACAGAATCGTATTAAATGTCATGCCGCAACCCCCTTATAACGCGCCAAGAAAGGCCTTGCGAACCGGCGCGGGATCGTTGGCAACCACCAGAAGAATATAGTTGCCCTGCACCTCGACCACAGCCTTTTCCAGCATAGCGTATTGATCGACACCATAGCCGTCAAAGCTCTTTTTCTGGGTGTCCAGCCGGCTTTCGATGGCATCCTTGACCGCCTGCTGTTGAGAAAGATCCTTGAGCTGAATCAGCAGCAGTTCTTCCGCGCCCATATTGGTGGTGGGATAGTAGAGCAGGACGTTTTCATAGTCGCTGGCGCTGAGCCCATAGAGCCGCTTAAAGGTCTGGTTGTCTCCCTCGGCCATGGGGGTCAGGTCGGCGGCGGAAATGACAGCCTCCTGTACGTCGGAAAATGCAGCGCGGCTTTCCCGATTGGCTGACAGCATGAAATAGAGAAATACACACAGCGCCGCTACGAACAGCCACTTGAGTACCTCTAATAGAATGATTTTTGTGGATTTCAATGTGGTACCCCCGTTTCAGGATGCCGGATCGGTGTCGGCGGATGGGTCAGCGGATGAGGTGTCGGTGGAATCTGCGGTGTCCTCCAGGCTGGAGCTGTAAACTGCGGTAATCAGATTGTTTGCCCAGTGGGGATAGAAGTCCTTCACCACATGGATGCCGTCATTTTCCCATAGACCTGCATATTCGGACGAGATTTCGGAATTGTCCACAAAGTAACACCGGGGCAGCGTACCGCACATTTCGTCCAGCGCCTGGCTATAGTCGGCCAGCTGGGACTGCACGCTGGAGCCTGGGGCGGGGAGAATCGAGCTGATATAGATATTGGCATCCGGAAGCTGCTCGTGAATCTCATTGATGACGCTGGTGAACTTGGTCACATAGTCGGAGGGGGTGGGCCAGGTACCCAGCATGATGTCGTTGAGCCCATAGCACAGGAAGATATTTGAGGGATTCAGCGCCACAATGTCGGGAATATGCTCCTCCAAATGGAGAATGGTAGCGCCGGACTCTGCCAGCACCCGTTCCTCCGGCAGAAAGCCGTAAAAGGAGAAGCCAACGGCCCGGGAATCGCCCAGAAGCACATAGTCCTCAAACAGGCTCCAGACGGAAATCTCGCCGGATTCCAGCTGACGCATCCGCTCATCCCGCATTTCCTGAAGATGCTGGAGCCGCTGCTGCTTGAGCACATTATCTACGGTGTCAGGATCCTGAGCCTCCAGACTTTGCAGGTACGAAACGCCTTGGGAAATCGCCGCAGCATCCTCCGGCGCAGCATTCTCCCGGCTGCCCAATCGGACGGCCAGGAGAATAAGCAGAAAAAAAACCACACCTGCAATCAGGGCGGGAACGTATTTTTTGTGGGTCATATCGTCCACTCCTATACAAGAGAAAAAAAGTCAGTTGAAAACGAATCCGTTCAAATTATAGTATAATCTGCGGCCCTTGTCCAGAAAAATCTACACGGAATTTTCACCAAATGGACAAGAAAAGCCTGCTTCGCCGGAAATAGACAGCGAAGCAGGCTGGATTGGAAATATTGATCAGTGCATATGCTTCAGAATCCAGTCGGCGCAGCGTTTTGCGGCATGACCATCCTCGCAGATGCCGTTTTCCTGGGCGAAAGCCTGCCAGTTTTTTCGGGCGATTTCGGGATCATAGGCGGCGATGGCCTGGAGAAGCTGATCGTTGTTTTCGGCCAGAGGGAAGGGGAGCGCATCCAGAGAGAAATTGAAGCTCCGATCCTGGCGATAGGCTGCGATATCCGTGGCGAACTGGAAGCAGGGGCGACCGGTGAGGGCAAAGTCAAACATCAAAGAGCTGTAGTCTGTGATGACCACATCGGCCACGGCCAGCAGCTCCTGCATATCCGGATAGCGGGTGGCGTTGAAGGTGGTCAGGTTGTCACAGGACAGCGCATCGGACTTTGCGTCCAGATTGGGGTGCAGTCGAAGCAGCATACAGTGGCTGCCACCGAACCGCCGGTCAAAGGCGTCCAGCACCCGGGGAATATCCAGGCTGTAGGGCTCCAGCGAACCGTCGGCACGGAACGTGGGCGCATAGAGCACCAGCTTTTTCACCGGATCAACGCCTAGTTTTTTACAAATCTGCGCCCGAAGCGCTGTCGGGGGATGGAACAGCAGATCATTCCGGGGAGAACCGAACTCCTCGATGGGGCCGCTATACCAGAATGCGGTTTCATAGCAGCGGGTCATAAAGCGGCTGCCGGAAATCATTACGTCGGTTTGGTCGGCGTCCCGCTGGGCATAGCCGGGATAATAAGCCGGAAGGGCGTTGGAAGCGTCCCGTTCAATGCGCTTGAGTGCAAAACCGTGCCAGGTTTGGAGATAGATCTGGCCCTTTTTCTTAAACCGTGCGCCCTTGCGGCAATCATCTACCCAGACCTTGGCGGTGGACAGATGATAGATCCGGGATAGCGGGCTGTAGGAGACGGCATGAATGCCATCGGGCAGGGGCTGGGTCATGTCGGCAAGCAGCCAGTTAATTTCCAAAGAGGGATCGGCCTCATGCAGGGCCAGCGCAATGGCCTTGGGACTGTCGCCAAAGCCCCGGCCGTAGAAATGGGAAATCACGACCTTGTTGTTCTTCACCGGCAGCAGACGGCAAAGGGCCCAGGCTGCGCCGGAAATCAGAGATTGGAAGTTCATTCGGACTGCTCCTTCCAACGGTTTTTATGGGTGAGGATCACGGCCACCCGGAAGCCGAGAATGGCGGTCTCCGCAACGGACACCAGAATGCCCAGAGTTACCATATTGAGAAGGCCGGAGAAGTACAGCACCACCAGATTGAAGATGTGAAGCACGGAACCAAATACCACGGAATAGTTGGCGTATTTGGTGAGACCCATGGCGGTCAGAGTGGGGAAACCCAGAATATAGCTGGGCAGGATCACTACGACCACCGGCAGCATGGCCCGGAGTACCTTGCCGGTTTCGGCATAATCCGCACCGAAGAACCAGGTGCAAAGGGGCTCGGCGAAGATAAACACTACGGCGCAGCCCAGAATAATCAGGGGCATCATAATGGAGAGTACCTTTTTCACCAGCTTGAAGTCCTTGTTGGCGGTCATGTAGGGATAGAGACTGTCGGAGATGGGACTCAGGCCGTTTTTCGCGGTGGTGATGAGCTTATCGGCGGAGGTGTAGAAGCCAACGGCTGCACCACCGGCGGAGATCAGATCCAGAATAATCGTGTTGGCGGCGGTATAGGCCGTGGAGGCGATTCGGGAGTAGAAGAACGTCACGCTGCTGCGGAACCGGGACCACACATCCTGAACGCTGATCCGGGCGAACCGCAGGCCCAGCCGCCGATACAGGTGAAAATAGACGCCCAGCAGAGCCGCTCCATTGCCGATGATATTGAGGATCGGCACCACATAATAATCGTCGGGGGTTTTCAGGAAGAAGAAAATTGCGACGGTGAAGAATGCCTTAATGAGCACGCTGCGGACGGTGATGGCGGTCATTTTCTCAAGACCCCGGTAGAGATAGTCCGGCATCAGGGACGTGAGCACCGTGGCGGCAAAATAGAGAAAATAGAAGCCGGTGTCCGGCGTCCAGGCAGAGATGGTGCGGCAGAGAATCAGCAAAACCACTCCGGAAGCCGCTGCCAGAAACAGCTTATTGATGGTGACGGCGGAGAGAATCTGGGACACAGTGGTGCGATCATCCCGGCGGGAAACCTCCTCTGTGGCAGAAAGCAGGAAGCCGAAGTCAATGACCAGCTGAAAATAGACCATAATGGCCGCTGCCACCCCCAGCTTACCGTAATTGGCGGGACTCAGCACCCGGGTCTCATAGGGAACCACAATCAGGCTGAGAAAATAGTTGGAGAATTGCAGAATATAGAGCATTACGGTGTTTTTCAGCAGCACACCTTTTTTATCGGATAGGGAAAGTCGATGTTTCAATAGATAAGCCTCGTTTCAATGGGAAAAACCCGCAGAATACCGCCATTTTACCACGGAACGGAAGGAAATTCAACCGGAACCCATACAATAAAGCACCCCCACAAGCAAGTGAGGGTGCAGATGCATCATTCTTTTTTATCAACGGCACGGAGAAACTGCTTGGTTCTGGGGTTCTGGGGATGGTCGAACACCTCCTGGGGATTGCCTTCCTCTACCACAATGCCGCCGTCCATGAATACCACTCTGTCGGCCACTTCTCGGGCAAAGCCCATTTCGTGGGTGACGACAGCCATGGTGATGCCGGTCTGGGCCACGGTTTTCATGGTGGAGAGCACTTCTCCCACCAGCTCGGGATCCAAAGCGGCAGTGGGCTCATCGAACAGAATCGCATGGGGCTGAAGGGCAAGGGCCCGGGCAATGCCGACACGCTGTTGCTGTCCGCCGGAGAGCTGGGAGGGGTAATAGTCCATCCGATCCCCCATGCCGACTACGTTCAGATAGTGCTCGGCGATGTCCCGGGCTTCCTTTTTGTCTTTCTTCTGGACGATGGTCAGGCCGGCCATGACATTTTCCAGGGCGGATTTATTCCGAAACAGGTTGTAGTTCTGGAAGACCATGGTGGAGTGCTTGCGGATGTCCTGGACGTCCTTTTTGGTATGGTGGAGGGCGTCGATGGTTTTGTCTCCTACGGTGATGACGCCCTGAGTTGGCGTTTCCAGATAGTTGGTGCAACGGAGCAGCGTAGTCTTTCCGGAACCGGAGGGACCCAGAATGCACACCACCTTGCCGGTGGGAATCTCGAAGCTGATGCCCTTGAGCACATCCACAGTGCCGAAGACCTTATGTACATTTTCGTAGCGAATCATTGCGGCACCTCCTTAGTATTTGTCATTGGCCTTCTGCTCGATGACCTTCTGAATCGCCACAAAGACCATGTTGATGACCCAGTAGAGCAGCAGCACGCAGAGATAGACCTCCATAAAGCGGTAGGACTTGTTGGCCAGCATTTTTGCCTGGAGCATCATGTCCTTCACGCCCACCATGGAGCACAGGGCGGAACCCTTGAAGCACTCGATAAAATTATTGGCCAGAGAGGGAATGGCCAGCCGGAAGGCCTGGGGCAGAACTACATGGATATAACCCTGGAGGGAACTCATGCCGCAGGTGATGCAGGCCTCCATCTGCCCCTTGTCCACGGATTGAATGGCGCCACGGATGGTCTCGGCCATAAAGGCAGAATAGCTGAGGGCCAGACACAGGACAGCCTTGGCCTCCAGACTCATGCTGGAGCCGCCGGGAAGCAGGGGAAACACGCCGTAGACAAACAGAAACAGCTGGGCAATCAGCGGGGTGCCCCGGAACAGGCTCAGCCAGAATTTCAAGATGACCTGTACCACCCGGTTTTTTACCATGGCTAGGAGCGCCAAAATAATTGCCAGCACAAAGGCCAGAGCAAAGGAGCACAGGGTGATGATGGCGGTCATTTTGAGACAGCCTAAAATGGGCCCGAAGGCCTCGAAAAAGTATTCAGGTGCAAAACGATACACGGGGACACCTCCGATGTTTTCTCAAGTTATAGGGCAACACCGCGCAAATGCGCCTGCGGATTCTGACGGATCTTTTCCGCCAGAAATGCGTTAGTAAAACCTTGAAATACACAAAGTATTCCTGCGGTTTTACACCTTTTTCTGACGAAAAATCTCTCGTCAGACTCTCTTGACGATTTGCGCGGTATTACCCTAGAAAAACCGGAGGGAGTGCCTCCGGTTTTTCTGAATGGTAAGGGGAAATTAGCCCTCGTTGCTCTGCCAAGCGTTGTCGCCGGTGGTGGTCACATAGTTGACCTCGCCATCAGGCACGTTGGTGATATCCATCTCAAACCACTGATTGGACAGCTCAGAGAGGGTGCCGTCGGCATGCATCTGATCCAGCAGATCATTGATGGCCAGGATGGTGTCCTTGTTCTCCTCGGTGCGGTTGAAGGCGTAGACGATGGGCATATTCTTCCACTGGATGTCCTGAATGGTCAGGGTGTCGGAGTAGCCCAGATCACGGACCTTGTAAGCGCAGGTAGAAGTGCACATGAGGGCACCGTCGGTCTCCTTGTTGACCACATTCTGAATCAGAACAGCGGAGGAGTCAGGGTAAACGGCATTAATGGTAACACCCTTTTCCGCCTCCTGGGCAATGATGTCTTCCAGAATCAGAGCGGGGTTGGAACCGGCGGGGGTGCAGATGGTCTTGCCATCCCAGAAGCTCAGATCACCGGCCTCGGGAACGCCGTCCTCGGTGCGGGAAACGATGCAGTAGGACTCCCAGGCGTAGGTGTTGGAGAACCAGTAAGCGCCCAGACGATCCTCATTGACGGTGGTAACGCAGGCAATGGTGTCAGCCTCGCCGCTCTGGAGCATACCCCAGATGCCGGTGGGATCCGCGACGATCCACTCCAGGTTGATGCCGTAGTAGTCGCAGATGTACTCCATTACGTCGATGTCCATGCCCTCAACGCCACCGTTGCCGTCATCCTGGCTCCAGCCGGCCTGCTGACCGCTGGTGGCGACCTTCAGGGTCTTGCCCTTCAGGGATGCCCACTTTTCCTTCAGATCCTCCGTGGCAGCAGGAGCCTCAGCGGTGGAATCGGGAGCCTCGGCAACGGATGCCTGCTGCTCCTCCTGGGGAGCGGGTGCAGCGGTCTCCTCGGTCTTGGGGGCCTCGGTGGCGGCTGCGGAAGAAGCGGCTGCCTGGCTGGAGCTGCTGTCGCCGCAGGCAGTCAGGGAGGCGAGCATCATAACAGCCAGGGTGGCGGCTGCAAGACGCTTCCAAAGTTTTGTTTTCATAATGGTTCCTCTTTTCTTTCGTTTCGATCTGCGAACCGGTGGGACAAATAGCCCGTTCGCTAGCTAACTGTTATTCTATGTCCAAATTTTGCAATTGTCAAGCACTTCGTTAAAGTTAGAAAGAAAAAGAACGAAAAGGGCAAAAATGTGTTCATAAGAGCAAAAATCGGGCACCTCAAAACGAGGTGCCCGGAGAGAATTTTCAGAAAATCTCTTAGAATTCGCCCTTGCCAATGTAGTCGTTTACATTGTCCTTGGTGATGTAGGTGAGATCGGTGTAATGATAGTACTCGGTGGTGCCGTTGGTGAAGACCTCAGCCATGGCGTTGACAAGCTCCTGGGAGATGGCGTCGGCGCGGTTCATAACGGTGAGCTCCAGCTTGCCGTCGGCAACTGCCTGGATGGCGTCGTTCTGACCGGTGATGGAATAAACCTTGATCTTGCCGGTGAGACCAGCCTCGTCGATGGCGGCAACAGCGCCCATGGTCAGGTCGTCGTCATAGCCCATAACGATGTCGATGGAATCGCCCTCGGCCTGGATGTGGTTCTCCATAAAGGTCTTGGCGTCGGAGCGGCTGGAGTATGCATAGTCGGCCTCGAGAATGTCATAGTTTGTACCCTTCATTGCCTCAGCGAAGCCGGCCTCACGCTGGATGTAGTCGTCCAGGAAGGGAACGCCGGAAATCTGAACCACCTTGCAGCCAGCGTCAGCGCCGTTCTGCTCGATGATGTACTTGCCGATTTCCTCGCACATTGCCTTCTGGTCGGGGCCTACGCAGGCCTTGACGTACTGTCTGCCGTTCTCGGAAACGTCCAGAGCGGCCATGAATACGGGGATACCTGCCTCGTCAGCGGTCTTGGCGATGTCGGAGTTTGCGGAGGGGTCGCCGCCGAAGATGACCAGCGCGTCAACGCTTGCGTCGATCATCTGCTGGCAGTACTCGGCGATTTTTGCGGTGTCGGTCTGTGCGTCGAGGATCTTGCAGGTGCCGCCTGCTGCCTTGACGAACTCGTCCAGCTTGGTGCCGATCAGGCCGCCCCAGGGAGCCGCGCCGTTGATGGTAACATAGCCGATGGTCTTGCCGCTCATGGCAGCGTTGACATCCACATCACCGGCAGCAGCGGCAGGTGCGGAACCGGCCTCACTGGCGGCAGCGGCGGGCGCATCGGACTTTGCAGCCTCAGCAGTGGAGCCTGCTGTGGAACCACCGGAGGAGCCGCAGGCAGCCATCGAAGCTACCATGGTCAGCGCCAGCAGTGCTGCTGCGAGTTTCTTGAACAATTTCATATCATTTCATCCTTTCGAAGGGGGAGGCGGAGCCTCCAAAGTTTATGATGATCCCCAGCAGGGAAAACCAACGAAGTTATTCGTCTGCGGACTTGGTACTGGTAAAGCGGTCGATAATCAGAACGGCTACCAGCAGGATACCGGTAATGAGGTTGATCATATCGGTGCTCAGGAACATGACGCTCATCATGGTGGAGATGGCGCGCATAATGAGAACGCCCAGCAGCATATGCACCACGGTGCCCTTGCCGCCTGCCATCTTAATGCCGCCAATGACGCAGCAGGAGATGGGGAAGGTGGACAAGGAGTTGCCCTGGGTATAGATGGTGTAGCCGTCGAAGGACACCATCAGGAACCCGGATACCGCTGCCAGAACGCCGCAGAGAATGTAGGTAATCAGCACCGTTTTGGAGACGCTGATGCCGGAATAGGATGCGGCCTCGGGGTTATCGCCCACCACATGGAGGCGGTTGCCGAACTTGGTCTTGTACATCCACAGGCCCAGCAGAATCACGATCAACACAAAGATGATCACCGAAGGGGTCAGCCAGCGGAGACCAAAGAGCTTTGTCTTTGCAATGACCTTTACCGCATCGGCATCGGTGGGAGCAAAGGAGCTCTGGGCAAAGTTAAAGACCAGACCCTTGAACAGGTAGTTGGTGGCGATGGTGGCAATCAGCGGGGAAACGCCGATTTTTGCAACCACAAAGCCATTGAGCAGACCGGTCAGCGCACCGGTGAGCAGCGCAACCACGATGGAGATGATGAGCGACAGGGTGCTGTTGCCACCGGTGGCCGCATAGACCGCATTGAAGCTCAGAACCGTGGTCACACCGGCGAGGCCAGCCTGGAAGCCCACGGACAGGTCGATGTTGCCGGTGATCATCACCAGACCCAGACCCAGGCAGATCACGCCATAGATGCTGGAATAGACAATGACATTGTAAAAGCCGTTTTTGTAGCCGTCTACAAACAGAAAGCAAATCGCCAGCAGCACCGCAAGGATCAGCACGGAATTGTTGTCCTTTATCAGGCGAATGGTTTGATTGCGCTTTACTTCTTTTTCCACAGCTTGATCCCCCTTTCTTTCAGCACGTCAATGGACAGTGCCGTGACCATGATCACACCCATAATGACCCACTGGACATAGGTGGAGAGGTTCAGCTGGGTGAAGCCTGCGGACAGAACGCCGTAGAACAGAACACCGATGATGCTGCCCCAGACGGAGCCCTTGCCGCCGGTGACGGATACGCCGCCCAGCACCACAGCCAGGATGATTTCCATCTCCTTGCCGTTGGAGGCCTGGGGGTTGGAGCTCTTGACGTTGGCCATCATCAGCACGGCGGCCAGACCCACACAGAGGCCGGTGATGATATAGCTGACGGTGGTGTTGCGCTTGGCACGGATGCCGGAGAAGCGGGCTGCCACCGGGTTGGAGCCGATGGTATAGAGCTGCTGTCCGTACACCGTGCGGCTCAGGAGCAGGCCCAGCACCACGGCAACGATCACGAACCAGACAATTAAAATATGTACCGGCCCGAAGGAGGTAATGCCGATGGCCTGGAACAGGGGATCGCAGTTATCCGGGATTACCAGAACAGTACCCGAGGAGATCCGCAGAGCCAGCGCCGTAAAGATGGAGCTGGTGCCCAGGGTGGTGATAAAGGAGTTGAGCTTTACATAGCTCACCAGCACACCGTTGATGAGGCCGCAGATGGCGCCGGCTGCGATGGTGCCGAAGATGCCCAAGAGGCCGTTGTCGGTGCCCATCATGATCTTGGCGCAGACGCAGCACAGGAAGGTGAGCATACTGCCCACGCTCAGGTCGATGTTGCCGGTAATCATCACCAGCGTCAGGCCGAAGGCGATGATACCGGTGTAGGCCTGCTGGCGGAGAATACTAAAGAGGTTCGTGGGGGTAATAAAGGACATTCCGGCGCTGCCCTTGGTGATGGTCAGGATGATCTCAAAGAGAATGATGATAATCACCATGGCGATGAACATTGCCGCGCCGTTGAGACTCATAAACCGGCTCCACAGAGAGCGGGTATCTTTGGATTTTGTCTTGCTCACTGTGCTTCACCGTCCTTTCCGGATTGCGCCCAATCTGGCTTGCTGCCCAATGCGCAGGAGAGCACCTGCTCCCGGGTGAGCTGATCGTTGATGGTCAGCTGTGCGGTCTTTTTGCCCTCGGAAATGGTGACCACACTGTCGCAGACGCCCATAATCTCCTCAATCTCCGAGGAAACCACGATGATCGCCATACCCTGCTTGGCCAGGTCAGACAGAAGACCGTAGATTTCAGATTTGGATCCCACGTCGATGCCGCGAGTAGGCTCGTCGACGATCAGCACCTTGGGATGCATCATCAGCCACTTGGCCACGACGACCTTCTGCTGGTTGCCGCCGGACAGATTGCCCACCAGCTGGAGAACGGAAGGGGCCTTAATGGAGATGGACTCCATATATTCATCGGCGGCGGCCCGCTGCTTGACACGGTTGATGACGCCCAGCTTGGAAAGCAGGGGAAGACGAACCAGCGTCATGTTCAGCAGAATGGAGAGCTTCAGCGCCAGACCTTCCTTTTTTCGGTCCTCGGTGCAGAAGCCGATGCCGGCCCGAATGGCTGCGGCAGGATCACCGCCCCGGAGCTTTTTGCCGTCGAGAATCACCTCGCCGCTCTGGTATTTATCCACACCAAAGATGGCGCGCATGATTTCGCTTCGACCTGCGCCCACCAGACCAAAGAAGCCAACCACCTCGCCCTTACGGACGGAGAAGGAGATGTCCTGGAATACACCCTTGCGGGTGAGGTTTTTCACCTCCAGCATGGTTTCGCCGATTTCCGCAGCCTCCTTTTGATACAGGTGCTGGAGTGGGCGGCCAATCATGCTGGCAATGAGCTGCTCTTGCGTGAATTCGGATTTGTCCCGGCTGACGATGTTTTTTCCGTCCCGAATGACCGTGATGCGGTCAGACAGGAACATGACCTCGTCGAGCTTATGGGAGATGTATACCACGGCGATGTTCTTTGCCGTGAGCTTTTTGATGACACCGAACAGCGTTTCGGTCTCGGACTCGGACAGAGAGGATGTGGGCTCGTCCATGATAATCACCCGGGCATTTCGGGTCAGGGCACGGCCAATCTCCAGCATCTGCTGCTGACCCACGGAGAGATCACCGGCGATGGTTTTGGGGGAGACGTTCAGATCCAGCTCCGACAGGATCTCAGCGGTGCGGCGGTAGAGGGTTTTGTGATCCACCAGGCCGCCCTTCATGGGCAGATTGCCGATGAACAGGTTTTTTGCAACGTCCAGCTGCGGGGCAATGGACAGCTCCTGATACACGCAGGAAACGCCCAATGCGATGCCCTCCTGGGTGCTTTTCAGATGAACTTCCTGACCGTCGATGAGATATTTTCCGCCATCGGGGGCATGGACACCGGTCAGAACCTTAATGAGGGTGGATTTACCCGCGCCGTTTTCACCGCACAGGGAATGCACCTCGCCCTCCCGGATGTCAAAGGACACGCCGTCCAGCGCACGAACACCGGGGAAGACCTTTACGATGTCCTGGCACTGGATGATGGTTTTCACTTCAGGCAATTTGGATACCTCCAATCTGGCATTCCGGCAAATTTGCCAAAAGACCTTTCAAATCTACGAACATTATAGTACAAGTTGATTTGGATTTCAACTACTGTTTTTATAATGTTAATATTATTGAAATATGTAGGCGCTATTTAGTCGAATTGCGGAAATGGCACGGAAAGCACGGGAAAAAGTTGATATTTCGTATCCGTAATAAAAACCGGGACTGCGAATCATTCCGCAGTCCCGGTTTACGGCCTCCGACAGATGAGTTCTGCCGGAAAACAGGCAAGAAGAAGGAGGATTACATCTCCGCGATGATCTGATCCCTGCCCCACATGGTGTTGCCGCTTTCGCTCCAGGGGGTATCGAAGGGGGTGTCAAAGAAGGTGCGAACCTTCAGCGACTGGATGCGCCAACCGGCATCGGTATGCAGAAAGTCCAGTGCATATTCCTGCCAGATATAGTTCGCGGAGGCGTCCAGCTCGGTGGTGTTGTGCTTGTCCGGAATAGCCGTGGGATTTTTGGGGTCAAAGAGATCCGTGGCAATGCCGGGGGAGAACCAGGTGCCGTGGGCGGTCTTTGCGTCGGGCGCAACCGTCAGGGCATCGCAGTTCATGTTGTGAATCACCAGCGTACCGCGCATGGCGATGTCCATGCCGGGATCATTCCGATCTCCCTTCTTTTTCAGATATTCCTTTACGGCGGGGGATCCCTTCAGGGACACGCCGTCCAGCTCCAGCGCGGCATTTTCCGTGTCGGCCCACAGGGCGATGAGATCATTGGTGCGGAAAGCAGAGTCGAAATAAGACAGCTTTCCAACCAGATTCCGGCAGGCCTGCGCAGCTTCCAGCCGGTCACAGGTCAGGTTCAGTTCTTCCAGTGTCATGTCGAATCTCCTTTCAGCAGCAGGGGCCAATGTCGTCAAAGTGGGTGTATCCATCTTTTGATGCCTTCCAGAGTGCCATTGCGGAGTATATTGACTACTACAACAACAGACGAATCCAAGCCAAAACAAAATGGATGCCTCCCTCCAAATTTAGG
>OLSL01000684.1_pt1 | contig 36103 bp, 26 predicted proteins | sample 1672511 | NCBI WGS metagenome assembly OLSL01 (sample SAMEA3136694, study PRJEB25190) | human gut metagenome | biome: human gut; feature: human-associated habitat; material: faeces | place: Austria | collected 2013
TGCTTGCGGACCATGGCGACATAAGCGTCCTCCAAGGTGGAGGACGCGGACTTAGCGGGAATCTTCATATCGGCGAGATGACCCATCAGTTCCTTGGAGGTCATGCCGAACTCTTTGGCCAGGGTGGACACACGGACTTTTGCCATATGACTTCACCTACCCTTTCTGGCACCTTGGGTGCCTAGAGACTGAACGAGCGTGGGAGACGCGCCGGGACCCGCCCGGCGCGACCGCGCGCTAGATCAGGTCCTCCGCATCATCGAAGGCGTCGGTGTCATGGACACCGCAGAAACGGGAGCCGGGACGAGCCTGGTTACGGCACTGAATGCCGTCCTCGGACACGTACTCGCAGCGGCGGACGTCCTCGTCCTCCTCGTCACCGATCAGGTCGGCGGCGGGCTCCTCGTGAACGGGAACGTTCTTGAGGATGTCGGCAGCAAGCGTCTCGGACTTGATGTCGATGTGCCAGCCGGTCAGGCGCGCGGCGAGGCGGGCGTTCTGACCCTCCTTGCCGATGGCGAGGGACAGCTGGTCGTCGGGCACGATGACGCCGGCGTAGGCCTTCTCCTCGTCGATGAGGACGCGGGTGACCTTAGCGGGCGACAGGGCGTTGGCGACGTAGACGGCAGGATCGGCATCCCACAGGATGACGTCGACGCGCTCGCCACGGAGCTCGCCCACGACAGCGCGAACACGGCTGCCCTTGGGGCCGACGCAGGCGCCCACGGGATCCAGACGGTCGTCGAGCGAGTGGACGGCGACCTTAGAGCGCTGGCCAGGCTCGCGGGCGATCGACTTAATCTGGACGGTGCCCTCATAGATCTCGGGCACCTCCTGCTCAAACAGACGACGCATGAGCTCGGGGTGGGTACGGGAGATGACAATCGGCGGACGGCTGTGCTCGCCACGAACCGGCTGCAGGTTGGAGTTGGGGTCGCGAACGTCGATGATCACGGCCTTGATGTGCTGGTTGTGCAGGTAGCGCTCGCCCATCGGACGCTCGTTGCGCTCGTTCTCGTAACGGCGCTGGTCGAAGTGCGGAAGCTCGGCCTCGACGCCCTCGCGGATCTTGACGATCGTGAAGTCGGGCGTGGACTGCAGCACGGTACCGCTGATGAGGTCGCCGATGCGGCCGGAGAACTCCTCGTAGATCTGCTCGCGGGCGGAGTTGCGCACGATGGCGTTGATCTCGGCCTTGGCGTGCTGGGCAGCGATGCGGCTCGTGTTCTTGGGGGTGACGTCGATCTCCTCAAACTCGGTGAAGTTGCCCTCCTCGTCCATGGAATCGTCGATCGGCTCCAGGCGGTAGACGTAGATCTTGCCAGTGGTGCGGTCGATGGTCACCTTGGCGCCCCACTCAAGATGCAGGATCTCGGCATAGCTCTTGGCAAGCGACTGCTCCAGGCGGTCGATCAGGTAGAGCTGGTCGATGTGCTTCTCCTGGCAAAGCTCCATCAGGGCGGACATCATGTCGGATGCTGCCATCTTACTTTCCTTCCTTCGCGGGCTTGAAGTCGTAGGTGGGCTTCAACTTGCACTTTTTAACATCAGAGAAATCGAGGGTGACGGACTCGCCGTCCTCGAGCTCGAGGGTCACGTTCGTCTCGGTCGCGGCGGCAATCTTGCCGGTGTACTTGCGACGGCCCTCGGTGGCGGTGGAGGTGAGCTCGCAGTCCTCGCCCACAAAGCGGGCAAAGTCGCGCGGGCGGCGCAGCGGGCGCGCCATGCCCGGGCTCGACACCTCGAGCGTATAGCTCGAAGAGATGGGGTCGAGCTCCTCAATCACGTCGCCGACCCACTTGGTGTTGGCCGTGACGTCGTTGAGCGACAGGCTCTGACCCTCGGCACCCTCGATACGCACGCGCACGCAGGGGGCCTTGGTGGCACCCACGAGCTCGACGTCGACGATGTCGATATCGTGCTGGGGAGCGACGGCCTCGAGCGCGTCGACGATCGCCTGCTCGGTCTTGGTCTTGACCATTGCGGCACCTCCATCCATACAAAAAAGAAGCGGGGCCGAAACCCCACTTCTTTCAATTACAACTTCATTTGCAAGCAAACTATACCAATAGCTGCGAAAACGTGCAAGCACAGTACGAATCTGCAGGTCAGCGTGTGCACAGCTTCTCCACAAGAATAGGACAATTGACCGCAGACATCAGGGCAGGTACATGAAGAACGAGGGACGACCCAACCGGATCGCCCCTCGTCTTTTATGCGTCAGTTAAGCGCGCAGTGCTTACTTGACCACCAGGTTGACCAGCTTGCCGGGCACGCAGATGGCCTTGACGACTGTCTTGCCCTCGAGCCACTTGGCGACGGCGGCCTCGGCGGCAGCCTGCATATCCTCATTGGAGGCATCGCGGGCAACGTCGACGCGGCCGCGGACCTTGCCGAGCACCTGGACCACGATCTGCACCGTGTCCTCAACGGACTCGGCCAGGTCGAACTCGGGCCAGGCGGCGGTGTAGGCGTTGCCCTCGCAGCCAAGTGCCTCGTGCCACAGCTCGTCAGCCCAGAACGGGCAGATGGGCGCCAGGACGCTCACGATGTCCTTGGCCACGCCGTAGCACAGGGCCTTGTCGCGGTCAGCACCCTCGGTGGCGTTGAGGTAGGCGCTTGCCGCGTTGACGAGCTCCATGACGGCCGAGATCGCGGTGTTGAACTGGCCGCGATCGAAGTCCTCGGTGCACTTGGCGATGGTGCGGTGACGCTCGCGATAGAGCTTCATCGCAACCTCGTCGAGTGCGGACTTGTCGAAGGCCACGTTGGCATCGCCGGACTGGACGAGCTGCCAAACGATACGCCAGGCGCGCTTGATAAAGCGGTTGGCGCCCTCGACGGCCTTGGGATCCCAGTCGAAGTCCTTCTCGGGCGGAGCGATAAACAGAATCGCCAAACGCATGGTGTCGGCACCGTAGGGCTCGATGACCGAGCTCGGGGGCACGACATTGCCCTTGGACTTGGACATGGTGTCGCCGTTCTCGTCCTTGACCATGCCCTGGCACAGCAGGTTGGTGAAGGGCTCGTCCACGCTCAGCAGGCCCAGGTCGCGCAGTGCCTTGGTAAAGAAGCGGCTGTAGAGCAGGTGCAGAATGGCGTGCTCGATGCCGCCGATGTAGTTATCGACGGGCATCCAACGGTCGGCGGCCTCACGGGAGAAGGGCAGCTCGGTGTTGTGCGGATCGGTATAGCGCAGGTAATACCAGCTGGAGCAGGTGAAGGTGTCCATGGTATCGGTCTCGCGCTTGGCCGGGCGGCCGCAGACCGGGCAGGTGGTCTCGTAGAACTCCTTGCACTCAGCAAGGGTTTCGCCGGCGCCCAGGTCCAGGTTCTCGGGCAGCGTCACCGGCAGCTGATCCTCGGGCACGGGCACGATACCGCAGTGCTCGCAGTGGATGGCCGGGATGGGGTTGCCCCAATAGCGCTGGCGGCTGATGAGCCAGTCGCGGAGACGGAACTCGACCTTGCGACGACCGCAGCCCATGGCCTCGAGGTCGGCCACAATCGCAGCCTCGCCCTCGGAGTGCTTGCCGCCGCGCATGCCGGTGTACTTGCCGGACTGGACGAGCGTGCCCTCGGCAGCGTGGGCGCAATCCCAGTTGACGGTCTCGGCATGGAAGGTATCGATGGTCTCACCGCTGGCCTCGACGGCAGCGCGATCGTCATCGTCCAGGATGATCGGCACGATCGGCAGGTCGTACTTACGGGCAAACTCAAAGTCGCGCTGGTCGCCACAGGGAACGGCCATGACGGCACCGGTACCGTAGTCGGCAACGACATAATCGGCAACCCACACGGGGACCTTCTCGCCGTTGACGGGGTTTACCACATAGCGGCCCGTGAAGGCACCGTGCTTCTCGAGGGTGCCCTGGGCACGCTCGACGGCAGAGATATGCTTGGAGTCCTCGACGATCTTGGTGACGGCCTCCTCGTACTCCGTGCCCTCGACGAGCTCGTGCAGGCCGGCGTACTCGGGAGCCAGGACAAAGAAGGAGACGCCAAAAAGGGTATCGGCACGCGTGGTGAAGACGGTGATCTTGCCCTCATCGCCCTCGATGGGCTCGCCATCCTGGTCGCACAGGGTAAAGTCGACCTCGGCGCCCTCGGAGCGACCGATCCAGTTGGCCTGCATCTGCTTGACGCGCTCGGGCCAGCCGGGGAGCTTCTCCAGGTCGTCGAGCAGCTCCTGGGAGTACTCGGTGATCTTGAAGTACCACTGTTCAAGGTCGCGCTTCTCAGGCTCGGTGCCGCAGCGCCAGCACTTACCCTCGGTGACCTGCTCGTTGGCCAGAACGGTCTTGCAGTTAGGACACCAGTTGACCGGGTTCTTCTTGCGGTAGACCAGGCCCTTTTCCCACAGCTTCTCGAAGATCCACTGACCCCAGCGGTAATAGTCGGGGCTGCAGGTCTTGACCATGCGATCCAGATCGTAGGAGAAGCCCATGCGCTTCATCGTGGTGAGCGCCTGGTCCATGTTCTTATACGTCCAGGCAGCAGCCTGCGTGTTGTGCTTGATGGCGGCGTTCTCGGCGGGCAGGCCAAAGGCGTCAAAGCCGATGGGGTGCAGCACGTCGTAGCCGCGCATGCGGGCCTGACGGGCCATGGCATCGCCGATGGTATAGTTGCGCGCGTGGCCCATGTGCAGGTCGCCCGACGGATACGGGAACATCTCGAGCACGTACTTCTTGGGCTTGCTGTCGTCGGTGTCGACGGCAAAGAGATTGGAATCCTCCCAGGCCTTCATCCACTTGGACTCAATGGCCTGCGCGTCGTAGGCAGGGATCTCGTCCTTATGATCTGTGCAATCGCACATATCAGCTCCTTTAATCTTAGCTGGGGTCGGTCGGCTTAGCTTTATTCGCTACTGCGGACAGTCCTGCGCAAGACGAAGAGCACATTAAGTGCTCTTCTTTGCGTGCGGAACTTGTAGCGAACAAAGCTAAGCCGCCCGACCCTAAGGTTGACTCGACTGATAATAGCAAATACGACAAGCGAGATGCCTGCGACTTGCAGGCATCTCGCTTTATCTAAATAACGTGGTTGTGAATCAACCGCTAATTGTTACCCGCCCAAGCATGGTCGGGTTTTCCAAGTGCCGCAGATTGCCGTGAAAGAGGAGCGACGCGTACTTTGGTACGCGAGCGACGGTTTGAACGGCAAGGTGCGGTGCTTGGGAAAGCCGCTTAGCGGTAGCTGACGCTTTGCTGGGAGTCCTTGACGACTACGTCGTGGGCGCCGCCTTCGACGATGGAGGTGGAGCTGACCAGCGTTAGGCGTGCCTTTTCCTGGAGCTCGGGGATTGAGAGGGCGCCGCAGTTGCACATCGTGGACTTGACCTTATAGAGCGTGCCGCCCACGCCGTCCTTGAGGGAACCGGCGTAGGGAACGTAGGAGTCGACGCCCTCGACGAAGCTGAGCTTCGCGGCGCCGCCCAGGTCGTAGCGCTGCCAGTTGCGGGCACGTGCAGAACCCTCGCCCCAGTACTCCTTCATGTACTGACCGTTCACATTGACGCGCTCGGTCGGGCTCTCGTCGAAGCGGGCGAAGTAGCGGCCCAACATCATAAAGTCGGCGCCCATGGCAAGGGCGAGCGTCATGTGATAGTCGTAGACGATGCCGCCGTCGGAGCAAACGGGCACGTAGACGCCGGTCTCCTCGTAGTACTCGTCACGAGCGCGGCAGACGTCGATCAACGCGGTGGCCTGGCCACGGCCGATGCCCTTGGTCTCGCGGGTGATGCAGATGGAACCGCCGCCGATACCGACCTTGATGAAGTCGGCACCGCAGTCGGCCAGGAAGCGGAAGCCCTCGGCGTCGACGACGTTACCGGCACCGACCTTGACGTCCTCTCCGTAGTTGGCGCGAATCCACTCGATAGTGCGCTTCTGCCACTCGCTGAAGCCCTCGGAGGAGTCGATGCACAGAACGTCGGCACCGGCCTCGATGAGCAGCGGCACGCGCTCGGCATAGTCGCGGGTGTTGATACCGGCGCCGACCATGTAGCGCTTGTCGTTATCGAGCAGCTCGTTGGGGTTGGTCTTGTGACTGTCGTAGTCCTTGCGGAACACAATGCCCATCAGGTGATCGTTGTCGTCGACGATGGGCAGGGCGTTGAGTTTGTTGTCCCAGATGACGTCATTGGCAACCTTAAGGCTGATGTTCTTGTCGCCCACGATGAGCTGCTCACGCGGGGTCATGAACTCGGAGACCTTCGTCTGGTGGTCATCGCGGCTGGGGCGATAGTCACGGCTGGTGACGATGCCCAGGAGCTTACCCTTGGGGGTGCCGTCGTCGGTAACCGGCATAGTAGAGTGACCGGTCTTCTCCTTGAGCTCAATGACCTGCTCCATGGTCATGTCGGGAGTCAGCGTGGAATCGGACTGAACGAAACCGGCCTTGTGATCCTTGACGGCCTTGACCATGGCGGCCTCGGACTCGGCGCTCTGGGAACCGTAAATGAAGGACAGGCCGCCCTCGGTAGCGAGCGCGACACCCATGTCGACGCCCGAGACGGACTGCATGATGGCGGAAACCATGGGGATGTTCAGGGTGATTGCCGGCTTCTCACCGCGCTTAAAGCGGGTTAGCGGCGTCTTAAGAGAGACGTTGTTGGGGATGCACTGCGAGGACGAGTAACCAGGAACCAGCAGATACTCCGAAAACGTGTGGGACTCACCGGGAAAGAACGTAGCCATGTTTCTCCTTTTTCCATGCGACCGGTCGGCTGCAGGCCTCGTAGGACCCAGCCCAACCTTGGGCGCCCAATACTGGGGAAGTATCTTAACGCACTTTGACTGCTACAATACATGATTTAAGAAGAGCACACGAGGGTTTGACGCATGCTTTGCGTTTGCCCAGCAAACACTTTAGCGGGGAGACGTGGAGCGTATGGAGTACAAGACGACGGCAAAGTTGGTCATTCAAGCGTGCGACAAGGATTTGCCGGGCGTGTTCGGCCACGGCTGCGTCTTGCTGCTGCAGGGGATTGCCCGCGAGCACTCGCTCAACCGCGCCGCCAAGAGCATGGGCATGGCGTATTCCAAGGCCTGGCGCATTGTAAACGAGGCGGAAGGTCAGCTAGGCTGCAAGCTCATCGAGCGCGACGGCGCCCGCGGATCCACGCTCACCCCCGCCGGAGAGCGAGCCATAGCAGTCTACGAGGAGCTGCAGGCCGACATAAACAAGGTCATTGCCACCAAAGCCGACGCCCTCATCGCCAGCATCAAAGAGTAGCCAATTTGGGACGGGGCTTTTTAGCTACCCAACCCCTTCTCATAAGTTGCGGTGAAATAGGGACTGTTTATGCGGTTAAAACCGTAAATCAATCCCTATTTCACCGCAACTTATGGAGTCGAGGATGATTTAGCTAGTTGCGGAGGGCATTATCTAGGGTGGCGGCCACGATCAAGGGGTCGTCGGTGCCGGCGTAGAGGCGGATGGTGCTCCCCTGCTTGCCACGTGGGGCCGAAAGGCGCGTCGTTGCGCCGCCGGCGGGCGATGCGCGGAATTCATCCGGCAGCATGCTGAAGAATTCGCCCGCGGTGCAGTCCATCAGGTCAAATTCAACTGCCGGGCCAAAGCCGTGCTCGAGGATTCCCGTTGCAACCGCGTTGTCGGGATGCGAGGTCAGCCCGGGATAGCGCACGCCGTGCACCATCTCGTTCGCGGCCAAATACTCGGCCAGTGCACGCGCGCGGTCGAAGTGTGCCTGCATGCAGGTGTCGAGCGTGTCGAGCCCGTGCTCTAGAACCTCAGCCTCATCGGAGGACAAGTCGAGTGCGGCCAATCCGCACCCCTCGAGCAGCGCATGCGCGCACTCGGCAGCGGCATCCACACGATGGCGCTTGAGCTGCGAGCGCGCGACCGATACGGCAACCAACTTGCGTGGAGCCTCACCGGCGCACACACGGTCAAGCGCTTCGAACGACAGCGCAGCACCCAGCCGCAGCGGATCGCAGCCAAAAGCCGACGCCACGGTGTTGTCAACAACCAGCAGCGCATGGGCCTCACGCGCCGCCCGACCCAGCGCACGCAGATCGGGCACACGCAGACCAAACCCGCCGATGGAGTTAACGAACCACCACAGGTGCGGACCCTCGGCATCAAGCGAAGCATCAAAACCCTTGGACGCTGCAGCAAACGCATCAGCAGACGGCGAACCCACCAGCGCGACATCACAGCAATCAAAGCCGCTCACAAACGCTTCGGTAAAGTCATCCGCAAAGGCCACCAGGCGGTCACCGGGACGCACGATTCCCAGCAGCGACAGCGCTGCCGGCACATGCCGGGCAGCGACAAAACGCGCCTCACGCGCGCCGGCCCTCAAAGCCCAAGCGTCTTCTAGCTGTTGCACGTCCACGCGGCACCGTCCCTTCGAAAACAAAAACCCACGATGCGGGTGTTCCCCGCATCGTGGGCAACGGCTGCAGTATAGCGCCGATATGCGACGAATCGCCTAGATGTTGAGCGTGTGATAGGTCACGCTCGCACCCGGAGCGTCAACGGACACGCCATAGGTCGCAGGGTAGATGCGCGTGGAGAACACAAGCGCACCGTCGTTGACAAACACCTCGACCGACGAGGCATCGCCAACAATGCGCACGTTACGAACCTCGTCGACGGGCTCCCAGCGCACGGTACGACCGCAACCGGCAGAAGCGCGACCCTCATCGGTAAATCGCATCTCAAAGCGCGCGGGCAGCTCGCCCTCGGCGGGCATAAACGCCAGTTTCAGATCGCCATCAACGGTCGCGGCAAACGCGCCGTCAACACCGTCGACAACAACGTCAAAGCAGGTATCGCCGGCAACCTCCAGCGAGCCCTCCCCCACGCGCACCGAGGCATAATGGTGCTCGATCTCGCGCGCCGGCTGCTGCAGCACCACGCCGCCGTCACCGGCCGTAAGCTCGCGCGGCACCGTCATGCAGTGCTGCCAGCCGCACGCCACGGAGGGTGCGTTGCCATAGGTCGGCTCATCGGGCATGCCCATCCAGCCGATCAGAATGTGACGACCATCCTCGGCCGTGAACTCCTGCGGAGCATAGAAGTCAAAACCGGCGTCCCACAGGCGGAACTCGCCCAGCTCATAGGCACCGTCACCACCGGTAATATCACCCGTTACAGGCATGTAGCCAGCAGCGTATACGTTGCCGCGGTCCCAACGACCGCCCTCGAGCCCCTGGGGCGAGAAGGACAGCCACTTCGCCGGTACACCGCCATCCGCCTCAAGCTCAAGGTATCCCGGGCATTCCCACATAAACCCAAAACGCTCGGGCGTAGACACACGGCTCTCGAGCTCCCAACTAAGCATGTCAGCCGAGCCGTACACCAAGATCTCGCCCACATCGCGACCGGCACCCTCGCCGTGCATCGCACAAAAACGGCTCTCGATATGCGGCCCATCCACGCGACAGCGCGCGCCCAGCACCATGTGATAACGCCCGTCCGCGTCACGCCACACCTTGGGATCGCGCACATGGCAGGTCAAATCCTCGGGATAATCCTCGGACGCCAGCACCACGCGCTTTTGGCTGAACTCCCGACCGGCAAGGCCATCAACGCTCTCGACATAAACAGTATCGGCGCGGCGACCGGTATTGACGTAGTCGTACGTGCCGTCTGCATCGGAAAGTTTAACGTTGCCTGTGTACAGTACGCGTATGCGGCCGTCCTCGGCAAGCGCGGAGCCCGAATACACACCGTGACAATCGAACGGCTCGTCGGGCAGCAGCGGAGCGCCAACGTAGTCCCACGTCATAAGGTCGCGGCTCGTCGCATGACCCCAGGCCTTAACGCCACCCTCGACATCAAACGGCGCATATTGAAAATAAGCGTGGAACACGCCACCCGCTTGGCAAAGACCGTTGGGGTCGTTGAGCCAACCCGCCGGCGGCATAATGTGGAAATGCTGGCCATACGCGCCATGACCGCACTCAGAGGCGGCAGCGTCAACAGCGGCAACCAGCTTTGCAAGGTCGCGACCAAGTGCATTAGACATATCAAAGTCCTAACGGATCGAAAGTAACAAGGCGCCAGAGAACGGCACCAGATACAGGAAACGCCCGTGAGCATACAACCCGCGGGCATCCCCTCAATCAAAAGCTCTTAGGCCTGCTCGGAAGCCTTGGGCTCGTCCTTGTACAGGACAAACGAGACGGCAAAGGACACGACCGCGGCGACCGCAAACATGATTGCGTACTGTACGGGCTGGGCCAGGCACAGCAGGATGCCGAAGATGCCGGTAACGCCGGTGCCGGAAGCGGCAAGCGAGGTGAGAGCGCAGACCAGGGCACCGCAACCGCCGCCGATGCAGCCGGCGATGAAAGGCTTAAAGAAGCGCAGGTTCACACCAAAGATGGCCGGCTCGGTAATGCCCATGAAGGCGGACAGAGCCGAAGGAAGCGCCAGGCCCTTAATCTTGGCATCGCGGGTCTTAAAGGCAACGGCAAGTGCGGCGCCACCTTGGGCGATATTGGCAGCGCTGGCGATGGGCAGCCAGTAGGTCACGCCATACTGGGCGAGCTGGCCCAGGTCGATGGCGGTGTACATCTGGTGGATACCGGTAACGACCGTGGGAGCATAGAACAGGCCGACGATAAAGGAACCGATGCCGAAGGGCAGGGTCAGCAGGGCCTGGATCAGACCGAGGATGGCGTTCTCGGCCCACACGAAGATGGGGCCGACGGCAACGAGCGTCACGAGCACGGTCACGAACACCGAGACGAGCGGGGTCACAAAGAGGTCGAACATCTCGGGAACGATCTTGTGGAGGCGCTTCTCGAGGAAGGCAAGAATGGCGCAGGCGATGACGATGGGGATCACGTGGCCCTGATAGCCGACCCACTCAAAGCTGTACACGCCGGGGATGACGGTGACCATGGCCTGCACGCCCTCGGAGGCAACCGTGTAGGCGCTCTGCAGCGAGGAGTTGATGAACGCACCGCCGACGACAGCACCCAGATACGGGTTGGCGCCAAAGGCCTTAGCGGCGGAGTAGCCGATCAGGATCTGCAGAATGCCAAAGGACGTGCCCGAGACCAGGTCGGCGATCTTGTAGATAAAGTTATTGGTGTCGAGCGCGATAAAGCCGTTGGAGGCCATAAAGTTGAGGGCGCTCATAATGCCCAGCAGCAGGCCCGAAGCCACGATGGCGGGGATGATGGGGACGAAGATATCGCCGAGTACCTTAATGGCGCGCATAAAGATATTCTGCTGCTGCGCCGCGGCCTCCTTGACCTCGGCCTTGGTGGCAGCCTCGACGCCGCTGAGCGCGATGAACTCTTCGTAGACCTTGTTGACGGTACCGGTGCCAAAAATAATCTGGAGCTGGCCTTGGGCCTCAAAGACGCCCTTGGCACCATCGACATTCTCGATGGCCTCCTTGTTAACCTTGGAATTATCGGCAATCACCAGGCGCAGGCGCGTGGCACAGTGCGCGGCCGAAACAACGTTGTCGGCGCCACCGATGTTGTCGAGCACCTCTTGGGCTGATTTGCGGTAGTCCATGACTTCCCTTTCCTCCAACGGGCGCATCTGCACCCGGCCATCTTTCACACTAACACTGTAATCGTTTTCAGTTTCATATGTCTGTAATCGTTTTCATAGTAGGGTGAACGGTAGGAAAAAGCCGGCGAATGGTAGTTTTGGGACAAAAAACGGGGGACTCAAAGGCGGGCAGGCACGATCAAGACCTAGACATTCATCAACTGATGGCCGAGCTTGAGCGTCTTTAGGCCGTTCTCCCCCTCCGCGCCATCGAGCGTGTTGAGCAACATATTGGTCGCCTCGACACCGCTGGTCAGGTAGCCGTAATGCACGGTGGGAATGCCGCCCGTCAGCGCGCGCAAAAACGCGTTGTCGCCGAAACCGCTCACGCGGTGCATGCCCTCGCCCATGCCGCGAACCTCGTCAAGAGCGCGCAGGGCGCCGGCAGCCATAGTGTCGGTCGCGCAGGCGATAAACGAAACATCGGGAGCGACGGAAAGCAGCTCACGCGCCGCGCTATAGCCCGAGTCGAGCGTAAACGAGCCCAGGCGAATCAAGGCGGCATCGAGCGGGTTGCCCGCGGCGCGCAATCCGGCCTCAAAACCGCGACGGCGGTCATAACCAGCCGCGCGGTCTTCTTCGGTAACTCCAATGTAGGCGACCTTGCCATCTACCCGACCAGCGAGCGCCTGGCCCAGCTCAAAGGCAGCCTCGTAATCGTCGTGATAGACGCACGCCGCGCCCTCGACGTTTTGGCCGATCAACACAATGGGCACACGGCACGACTCAATCGCGCGACGGTGCTCGTCGGTGATCATAGTTGCCACCAGAACAATGCCGTCAACCGGGTGGTTTTGGAATAAATCGAGGTATTCGAGCTCACGATCGGCCGCGTTGTCGGTGTTGGCAAGCAGCATCTGGTAGCCACGGCGACCGAGCACCTGACCAATGCCGGCGGTAATGCGGCTCACGGATTCCGAGTTGATCTTAGGTACGATGACGCCGATGAGCTTGGTGGAACCGGTGCGCAGCGCGCGAGCCTGGCTGGATCGCACGTATCCGGTCAGCTCGATTGCCTGCTTAATGCGCTCGGCCTTGTCCGCCGAGATATATCCACCGTTGAGGTAGCGCGAGACGGCGGCGCTCGAAACGCCGGCCAGCTCGGCCACATCTTTCATCTTAACCACGAGCACCCCTGTCATTGAAATCGCTTTCACCATAATACCCGCGAACGCGCTCAATGAATCAACTCGCCCATCCAGGTCGAGCAAACGTCAGCGAGCGGGCAGCTGCCGTGGCGAGGTGCCGCGAAAGAGGAGCGAAGCGTACTTTATGTACGCGAGCGACGGTTTGAGCGGCAGATCGCCCGGCAGATGCCCGCGCAGCGTCGACCGGTCCGGCGTTTGTTAAAACGCCGGAACATAGTTAGCCGTGGTATTCGCCGTTGTATTGGATTAACGTCAGGTCTTCCACGCCATCGAGCGCGCGGATGGCGTCCGCATAGGGCATATCCACACCGTCCGAGAACAGCTCGACGGCCATCTCGACTTTGTCGCCGCGCATCGTCTTGGACTTGACGGTGAACTTGGTGCGCCCAAACGCACGCACGATATCGTCGCCGGTGGTCTGGCCCGTGTAGTGGATGACCATCATGTACACGCGCGCCTTGTCCTGGTGGCTCGCAAAGCCGGCAATCATCACCACGATCACCACCGCCGTGAGTGCCACGAGCGCATACATGCCGGCTCCCGCCGTAATGCCCGTGGTAATGGCCCAAAACAGATACAGAAGGTCGAGCGGGTCCTTGACCGCCGTACGATAGCGGACGATTGACAGAGCACCGACCATACCGAGCGAGATAACCACGTTCGTCGAAATCGCGAGCGTGACCATGCAGGTGAGCACGCACATGCCCACGAGCGTCACGGCAAAGCTGCGCGAATACACCACGCCGGTAAAAAAGCGCTTGTACACGTAATAGATCAGGATGCCCATGGCGAGCGCCACGAGCAGCGAAAGGCCAATCTTGGCAGGGTCGACCTGGCCAAACGCCTCCAAGACGGAGTTCTTAAAAAAGTCCCTGGTGCTCATGGTCTAAATATCCCCTCGGTTCTCAAAATCCGATTCCCAGTAATTAAATCCGCGCAGGTAGGCGGTCTTTTCGTAACACAGGCAGTACTTGGAGACCGCCGTAAGATCGGCCGCTCCCGGCGGCACCATATCACGCACCAGCTGCGGGCAAAACTCCGTAAACTTGACCTCCATCACCAGCTTGCCGGGCTCCAGGACCGGCAGCGCGGGCAGCATCGCGTCAAAGATATCGAAGCTTCCCACCACGGCACGCACGTTCATGTCAAACGTAATGCGCACGGTGCCCTCATCCATCACCCACGGCTCGCGCTCGTAGTCCACAATAGTCCGCGGGCGCATCATGTTGCAGATGCACTCGATGTAGAACGCTCGGCAGAGCGGATAGGGGCTCCTCAGCAAAAAGTCGTAGTCGCCAGCCAGGATCTGCTCAAACTCGCCGCGCGTAAGCGGCGCGTCCTCCTTATAGATCCAGCTGCCGAACTTCTTTTTGCGCTCGAGCTTAATCACCTTGTCGCTGCCGTTATAGATGCGCACGCGATACTTTTTGCGCATGAGAATACCGGCGTCTTTTTCCTCGTAGGCCGAGTTGCAGTAGTCGTCAAAGTACAGGCTGCGAATGGTGTAACCGCCTGCCCGCGCATGCTTGTCCAGCTTAAACACCGGCGCCATGCGACAGGCAAGCGCGGCGTGCTCGCCCTCGTTAATGAGATATTTGAGCTCGTGGCGGTAACGCTCCTGCATGACACGCACAGGCGGGGCCGCCAAGCGCTCAAGCAGCACGCTAGCCCTCCTCATACGTGTCCTCCACGACCTTACCGCCGCCTTGCACGTAAAAACACTTCATGCCGTAGTGCTTGCCGTCGTCGGTCACATAGTAGTCAAACGCATCTTGCGTAAAGCCGTCGGAGTTGGTGGCACGCACGCGCACAAAATACTGGCCGGCATCGGGCACATCGCAGGTCACCTCGGGAAGCAGCACGTCCTCGGCCTTAAAGACCACGTCGCTTATTGCATAGTCACGCGCAAGCTCCACGGTGTAGCGAATGTCGCGCGCCTCAAAGTCGTAGGACGCATCCCAGTTAATACGCAGCTTACCGTTATCGATCTGCGGCACGCCGATGTAGAACGGCATGGGCTTTTTAAAACTCTCGCGAAAGCTCTTGTAGTTCTCCTCGATCTCGGAGGGAATCGCTGCGGCGATCTGCTCGTATTGGTCCTTGGTGACAGGCAGATTATCGATATCGGGCGAAGCAAAGACCAGCGATTCAGTAACCTCGCGGTAGTGCTTGACCATCTTGCTCAGGCGAGTCTCGGTCAAATACGAGCGCAAGTCCTTGACGGCACGGTCGAGTTCGCTGCGGAACGACTTGCTGCGCAACGCGCGGTTAAACAGCACGTTGCCCCAGTAGTTACTCGCGCCGCGCTCCCAGCTCGCGTAGTCCGAAAACCCGGTAAGAGAAAGCTCCAGCTTACGCAGCATGCCGTCGTTATCCCAATCTAAAAAGTACCAGGTATTTGAGTTGAGAGGGCTGTACAGATAGCAGTTACGGTTCTGCGTATCGCAGTTGCCCGTCAGAATCTGAAACGCCAGCCAATAGACCAGATTCTCGGTATCAAAGTAGCTATCGAGCACATCATCGATCTTTTGTGATTCGTCGTTGAGCGCATCGAGCATCTCGATGAGCTTGGTGTGGTCCGAATCGCCCTTAATCTCGAGCATGCCCTCAAATTTAGCCTGGTTGTAGTCGGGATCGTCGGCGAGCTTAATGGTGTCCTCGTAGCGATGGAAATCGAAGCTGTTCACCTTATACAGATGCCCGTTCTTATCCAAGCCGTGCGCCTTAAGCGCCGTCTTGTTGAGCTGCTCCACCTGCGTAAACAGGCCGTAGTCCTCAAAGGTGTCGTTGGACTTTTCGGTCTGGTCGCACACCCACAGATGCACAAACTGTGTGCGCAGGCCCATCATCTGGGGAATCCCACGGATAAGGTCGTAGGCCATCTTGTTGCGAAAACGCATACCCTCGCCCATGTGCTTGTTGAGCGCAATCGCGCGCTGTTGGCGCCAGGTACCCTTGCCCTTTTTGAGCTCCACCTTGTAATTCTTTTGCGAGTTCATGCTCGATGTCTGACCTCGCACCTGCACGGTGGCATTGGGCGCTTCCTCGCCATAGCCAACCTCGCCGGCCACCGGGCCGTCTTCGTCGCCCGGCTGCAGCAGGCCCATAACCTGATAGCGCGTCACGCCCATGTCGGCATAGTCATACACCGAGTACGTGTTGATCTCGGCCCAACTGTGGTCGGTGTTCTCGGAGCTGTTGCCGCGCGAGACCGTCAGATACATGGTCACAATACCCGAGTCGTCGTAGACCTCGTACAGCTCGTCTTTATCGCGCAGGTGCTTGGACTGGTCGGAGGCCTCGGCCTTTTTAATCTTGTCCTGCTTTTTGACCTTTTTGGTCGAGGAGTCTTCCTGCACCGAGCAGCCCGAAAGCAACAGCGCACCGGCAGCCGCCTCAAACAGGCGACGGCGAGACATTATCCTATCGGTCATCAGAACCTCCCCAAAGCTTGCGATACACGCGAACTACTGCGCGCTCAAACGCGCCGTGCGGCACGCCCTTATGGCGGCCTTCCTCATAGCGCTGTTCGGCACGGTCGAGCATGCGGCCCAGCTGTGTAAAGCGACCCGTCTTGTCGGTCGCCACAATGGGCTGCTGGCTCAGGATACGATACGGCAAGTTGGCGGTATAGGCATCGAGTCGCAGCAGCGCCACGATAAAAAACACCGCCGCACCCAACAAAAAGCCAAAGCCGTAAAACTGCTGCGGCAAGAGCAGAGAAACGGCAGTCGCCAGCCCGGCCACACCGGCAAACAGGCCCGAAGCCAGAACGGCCCCCTTGTAGTCGGTAAAGTACAACAAGATGAGCATCACCGTATTGCCCACGGCATACAGGCCATAACCCACGCACAGCGTGCGAAAATACCCGTGCATAAGGTTGTTAAAGCCCAGCGGCAGAGCCGAGAGCACCGTGGTCTCGAGAGAAATGACCGCCGCGGTCACAAACAACTGTTTGAGCGCGCAAAAGCGCAGTTCGCTGTTGAGCGTGGAGAGCATCCCCTCCTCTGCCACCACGATGTCGCCCACCACGCCGCCGTCGTTGAACAGACTGTAGTAGTCGCGGTAGCGTGGATAGAAGTTGACCTCGACCGAGACCACAAAGTTGACGGTCGTGACCAGGATCGTCAAAAACGCGATCAGCGCCGGCACATCGTAGTAGGGCGCACCATAAAACAAGCCCTTGACCTGAACGCCAATGGGACCAGCCCAAATAATCACCAGGTGCGCAAAGAGTCCCAGATTGGTTAACAGGCCCGTGAGCGCCAGCGGCATAAACTGATCGAGCCACTGCAAAAAGGGCCAGGGACTGCGGTCACTCTGCGGAAAATACCGGTACAGCAGTACCACGTCCCAGACGAGCATGACGCCGTAGCCCAGGGCAATTGACGCCAACAGCCCCTCGACCGGCGGCAGTCCCAGCGCCAGCGCGGCCAGGGCGCACAGGCACGTCACGCCAATGGCGGCCGCAAAGCTGCACAGGATGCCGCGGTAATCCTTGATAGCCGTGAGGTAACTCATGCCGTTCCAGTTGACGATCATAATGTTGAACAGCCACAGGCACAGCAGCCCCTGCAGCAGCGTAGCGCCCGAGAACAGCAAAAAGACGCCGTAGAGCACCGTGCCCGCAACGAGCATGATGGCGTTGGAGCCCCAAAACGAAGGCAGGATCTCATCCTCGCGCTCGGCAAACAACATATCAGCCAAAAAGCGCGTGACCGGCATGGAGAAAAAACTCGTGAGCAAAAGCGAGGCCAGCAGCGTGTAGGTCACCATGCACACCAGCAGATCCTGGTTGGCACGGCCCACACCCCACAGACCGCACAGCACCAAGATACCCACCTGGAGCAGCACGCCCAGCAGCATCGGGCCCGTGCACACAATGCCGGCGTAGCCGTAAGCGCGCATCGTGGCAAACAGGCCCTTGCGCCTAAACAGGCGCTTGAGCTCAAAACCAATTCCGGCCACCGGCTACTCCCCCTCTCTGGGCAGGTTAAACGCACACGCCGTCTCGTCGTACAGTGCGCGATAGTTGGTGAGCATCTGCTCGTGCAAAAAGTACGTGGCAACGCGGCGCTGGCCGCGCTCCCCCATCTCGCTACGGCGGGCGCGGCTTGTACACATGCGTTCCATGGCATCGGCCAAGCCCTTGCGATACATAGGCGGCGTCACAAAACCCGCCACGCCAAAGTCGTCGCCCGGGGCGCCTTCGAGTAGCTCGCGGCAGCAGCCCACCTCGGTCGTCACGCAGGGACGGCGCGCTGCAAGCGACTCCAGCACGCTGAGCGGCTGGCCCTCGGAGATGCTCGTCAAAATGGTAAAGTCGAGCTTTTCCATGTACTCGACCACGTTGACGCGACCGGTAAAGATCAGGTCGCGCACGCCCAGGGTATCGACCAGCGCGTGGCACTCGGCGCCGTACTCTTCGTCGTCCACGCCGCCCATGATGTGCAGGCGCACCTTAGGCAGGCGCTCGTGCAGCTCAAAGAAGGCATAGATCATGGTCTTGACGTCCTTGATGGGCGCCAAGCGCACCACTGCGCCAATATCCACCCAGCCGTCATCGGGCTTTAAGGGAATATCCTTAAAGCGATCGAACTGGATGCCGTTGGGGATAACCAGGCATTTGTCCGCATCACAGCCCATATCAATCTGCGTCTTGCGGGCGTTATGGAACAAACTCGTCACGCGGAAGGCGCGGCGGTAGATCTCCTCCGAAAGCAGGTAGAAAAAGCGAATCCAGCGGTCCTTAAATGACGGCACCACCCAATCGGCGCGAATGATCTCTTCCTCGCGCTCGCGGGTATAGATGCCGTGCTCGGTGAGCAGCACCGGCGCATGGTGAACGCTTGAGCCCAGACAGGCGAGCAGGCCGCCGTAGCCGGTCGAGATAGCGTGGTACACATCGGCAACCGGCACCTCGCTGCCCAGCAGGTAGAGCACCGGCAACAGCATAGAGCGCATGGTGTGGAATGCGTCGGCAAAGGGCGTGTAGGGGTACTCGGCAAGGCACACGTCGCGGAAGATGTCCATAAACGTTCGGCTCTGCAAAAACGAGAGCGGATGCACGCGACGGCGCTGAAAGATATCGAACAGCACGTCCCAGTCCGGATTGGAGAGCGACACCAGACGGCGTAGCGCCTCGCGCTCGCGGTCGTTAAAACTGGCTTCGTGCTGCTCGCCCGAAAGCCGCAGGGCATCGTCCAGGAACACCTCGTGCACCTCGACCACGTTGCCGGGCAGCTCGTAGACAAACTTGCCACGGTCGGCAGCATGCGCGCCGATCACCCACAGCACAAACTCCTGCTCGGGCATAGCCGTAATGTAGCCGTGCATCCAGGTAGACACGCCGCCGTGCACATAGGGGTAGCAACCCTCGAGTACCAAGCAGATTCTCATTTGTCGCTACCCTCCTTGCGCGCAATGGTCACCGTCTTGTCCGTGGCTTTGACCAGGTACAGGTCGCCTGTCAGATGCGTAATCTCGCCACCCGTCACCGCACCCGGCTCGCCATTATTGGTACGGAACATGAGCCAAGCCTCGTCGTGGAAATTGCCCAGGCTGAGCGTCCAGGCATCCGCACTGGTATCCACACTCACCGTAACCGACGAAAAGCGCTGAATGGCGCCCGAGCAATCCGAGCCGGTCTGGCGGCGCAGGTCGGGCGCAGACTTGGTAAGCCAGTCCAGGTAGTCGGTCAGGCCGCCCTTGTAGACTTCCCAGCCCTCCTTGGCGCCGCGATCGGGATCGAGCAGGTCGTCCGGGTGCATAAAGTGCGTACTCACGTAGTGCATGTTGAGCTCGGACACGGCAGCCAGGCGCATATAGGAATCGTCGACCATGCCGCCCGAGACAATACGCGGCTGCTCCACAATACCATCGCTCGCCACGCCAAACTCCTGCACGTACGGCAAGTCGGTACCGTCCTCAAAGTACGTACTGGCAATAGTCTTAATGCGCGGAACGTCGGTGCCGATAAGCTGGCGCGCGCGGGCCGAAAGGATATTCGACGGTGGCACGTAGACCGAGCCGTGCGCGTTGGGCAGCACCTCGTCCTGGAAGGCTATAAGCTCGTTGAGCGAAGCGACGAGCGTTTCCTTGTTTTTCCACGTCTTGTAGACGTACAACGTACCATAGTCGGTGTCCCAGAGCGCAAGCGGCTGATGGTTGTAGCCGTGAAAGCCCAGCTCTCCGCCCATCTGCAGCAGCATGCCGCCAAAGTAGCGGAACTGCGTGGTATCGGGTTGGCGCGCGGGCTCGGTCTGGTTGGCCGCGTCCTCGTAGTTTTCGATCATCACGCCGGTATAGCGAATGCCGTATTTTTGCGCGAGCTTTTGCAGATCGGGCCACCAGACCTTGGTATAAAAGTCGGCGATGGAAAGCCCGTAGTCGCGCTTGATGTAGGTGCCGTCGCCCGAGGGCACGGGGCTGGGAAAATCGTCCAAATAGAACACGGCGCTGTTGATGACCGGATAGGCCGTGGCATCGCCCAGCAAGCTTATGGCCGAAGCATAGAACCCACGCATGACCTTGTCGTAGATGCCAATGTTGCACACCACGGTGCGCCCGCTGCCGCAATCGTTAGACCAAATGAGCGGCGTGCCCGTGTCACTGGTCTTTGCCCATACGTGCGCCGTGTCGCGCAATGAAACCGAGAGCGAGGAATCGAAGGGATCCGAGAACTCGTAGCGCTCTCCTCCGCCCAACATAAAGTCATCGCTCGGAACGATACTTTCGGCTTTTACATAGTCATATCCGGCCGATTCAATACCAAGCTTGGAGGCAATCACTTGCAGATAGTTCGAGTTATCTGGCGTCATGCCCAGCATGAGTGAGCCGCCCGCACTCACCCAACTCATAATGTCGGTCAGATGCTTACCGATCCCATCGAGCGACGGCATGAGCAAAATCACGCGATCGAAGGAGGTCAGCGAGGGAATGGCATCCGCACCATCCAGGGCAAGGTCCACGTCGCGGTGCGCGATCTTCATGTCGAGCAGGATCTGGTCAAACTGCTCCTTTACGTCCTCGACACCCGGCTGGTCGGTATCGGTAATGACCAGGCACGTGGGCTTTTGGCCAAAGATTGCCGAGGAAGCCGGCACCGCATCGTTGGCGGCCAGCATCCCCAGCTTATGCTGGCCCGCACTGTACTGCACGCCGGCACGCTCCACCAGCAACACGGCGGCCATAGCAATAAAGACCGCCAACACCACGAGGAGTCCCATCCAACGAAAGCGGCCTGCACGGTCGCGGATATGTTGGGCCACGCTCATCTGGCCTCCTCCCCGTCGCGCCAAAACGCCAACTTTTCGCGGTTGTCGGCGCTCAAATACACATGTTGCTTGTCAATCGCATCGATCACACGGTGAACCTCGACACCGTTGTGGCGCATCACGGCCAGGCGCAGGCAAAGCATCCAAACCTCCTGCTCCTCGGGCACGTCGAGCACCAGCTGGTCGGTCACGGCCTGCGCCTCGTCGATCTGTCCGACATCGGCCAGCGCCGTCGCATATCGAATGCGCAGCTCAAGGGTATCCTCGCGCTCGCAGCGACGCGCAAGCAGGAGCACGTACTGTTGGCGCTGAATCTGAGCCACGCGCCCCTCAGCCAAGCCCGAGCCCAAGTATTCACCAAGAAAATCGCAGTATTCGTTGAGGTTTTGCGCGCTCGGGTCCGTCTTAAAGGCACGCTCCAGCTGCTGCAGTTTAAGATCGGACTCCTTGGAGATCTGCGCCACCGCCGTCGCGGCATAGTGAGCCACCTCAACGTCGTCGTTAAGCTTAGCCGCCTGCAGCTGCGCCAGGTACGCGTTGGGCTCCTCGGTGAGCATGGAGAGCATTAGTCGACGCCGGTATGCCGGATCGTTGACGATGAGCGCCTCCTCGAGCGGGACCACGCCCGCATCGGCGTCACGGTCGTGCACCAGGATGCTGCGATGCAGGTCGTCGTTAAAGCGCAGCGACTCCAGCGCAGACTCTTTCAGCCCCTCGCCAAACGCCGCGCTGCGGACCGATAGCAGAACCACCAGCAACGGGCCCCACAGCGGCACCAGCACTATCACAGCCAGCATGTGTCCGCGCACCGGCAGCAGGCCCAGCTTCATGAGCGTCCACAGCATCAGGCAAACCAACGCATGAATCAGCAGCAAGACGGCAGCAACGACAAGCGAGATCAAGCGGCACCCCCCTCACCGTCACCGGTGTAAGAGATGTGCTGCAACAGCGCCACGATGTCCTCGCCGTCGACGGGCTCCACCGCAATATGCTTTGCGCTCAGGCGCTCGCGGATAATGGGCAGATCGCACGCCTTTGCCTGGCGCATAAGCAGGTAGAGCACGTCGCCGTCGACCAAGCCCGCCGCGTCGCTCTCGCGGATTGCCGACCCAATTGCGCCCACCAGCTCGCCGACAGGCTCCATGCCCGGTACCACGCGCAGGAGCAAAAAACTCCCCATCTTGCTATCTGCCAGTGCCTGCTCCGCCGCGAGCTCTTGGCCAAAGGCAGCCTGCTTGAGCACGCAAGTGCCGTCAACGCAGCGTTTATCCTGCGCCACCGCCTCATAGTCAAAGGCACGGCCCAGCGCGCTTTCGACCAACCCGCACAAGATGCGGAACAGGTTTTGATAATAGAGGGTCATTTGGTTTTCGGCCGCACTACGCACAAAGATCAGCACGGCGGGTGCCCCGTCGCGCTCGATCGTGTATCCAAACATGGGAAGCCCCGGCGTCAGCTCGCGGTTCACCCACAGGTTCGAACGACCCCCGTCGCCCAAAAGAGGTGTAAGCTGCTCAAGCGTGAGCGAGCGTGCGGCATCTTCGGCAATCGCGGGACTTGCTGCCACCAGGCGTGCAAATGCCCCGCCCGAAACATAGTAGATCGCCACCGAATCGTTCTCGAGGATCTCGCCCAGAAGCTCGCAGCACTTGCGATAGATGTCGCGAGGGTTGAGCACATCGAGCTCCTGCGTCACGGCAAAGATCTTGCCAAAGCTGTCGTGGTGACCCACGATCTGGCGCCTGTACGCGCGCTTGTCCTCGATCGCGTCGTGGTAGAGCTGCGTAAGGAACGTATTGCGGTTGCGCACGAGCTCGTTTTGATCTCGCTCCGCCCTAATGGCTTCGCTGTTGCGCAGCTGCACATAGCCGCACACGGCACCCACCACAAAGTAGGCAATAAACGGCAGCCAGTTGGACGGCTCGTAGAACAGGCCCTGGAAGGTATAGCCGTACTGAGTAAAGTAGCTCGCGGCCAAACCCACCGACGCCAGCAGCGCCGCAACCAGGCCAAAGTCCAAGCCATACAGAGTGCCGATCAGCACCACGTAGAGCAGGCGATAATCGAGCACGTTGAGCTGGGCCGATTGTGAGAACAGATGCTCCAGTACCTCGAACAGAACCCAGGCAACGCCCGTCTCTAGGCATTTAATAGGCAGCGTGCGCATTTGGATGCGGTCGATGGCGGCACGCAGCGGGTTGATCTTTTTGATGCGTCCAGCGCCCCAGCGAGCTTGAATGGTCGAGAGATCGCGCAGCAAGTCGTAGCGCTGAAACCAGCCATAGCGCACGCGAGCGACGTCGCTGGCGGGCAGGGCGTAGCCAGCAGAATCGCCATAGGCAACGGCAAGGCCGGGGAACAGCGCCCTGAGGGCGTCGCCCAACTCACCCGCCGTGTGATGGAAGGTATCGGCTACGTCGAGCGTCTCAAAGTTACCATCCCAGCTATCGAAGATACGACGTACCAGCACCGCAAGTTCCTCGGCACACAGCAGGGGAAACGCCGCATCCTGCGCGCCCTGCAGAGCGACCGATCCGGTTGAGCACGCGTCGAACAACGGCACCAAAAACGGATCTTCCAGCGCGGCGGAGGCAGTGTACAGGAAGGGCACGCGCAGGATCTTGGTCTGAACGCCCTCGCGAGCAGCGTAGTAGCGGCACAGGTCGTTGGCTGCGCGGGCGATAATGCCCTTGCCCGTTCGCCCCGCGGCGTCGGTGGCACCCTCGGCACCCGCGGGCCCCGCTACATACAGCAGTTGGACCCGGCGACCCGCGCACGCACGAAAGACCGAGCGCAACAGCTCGATATCGCCCACGGTATCGGTATGCGGGGTAAGGTAATTGGAAAGGTAGACCATGCGGTCGAACTCGTAGGCCTGATCCAGGTGTTGCAGAAGCTCTTTCCACGAGGAATGGGGCGACGACTCGTCGCGGTACGCGTCCTGCGCGGCTACGACCTGCACATGGTCCCCGGGGAACGCCTTGGCACAAAAGTCATCGTCAACATATGCGGTGTTGCCAACAACCAGCACCTCCATGGCGCACCCCTCCCCTTAATTCCACATTTGTCATAGTCAAACATGCGTATTGTACGCTGTCAACGCGAGCCAAGGCGCCTTTAAGGCTGTTTTAAGAACTTTTTTAGGGGATGTGGGGACATCGAGAGTGCTAAATGAGCACCCAATCCAGAAGTGCGGTGAAAAACCGAGATCTGTCAAACAGGCCCCTGTTTTGAGCATCCGCGACCTGCAGTTTTGCTGGCAAAAATCGGTGTGCGCTCGGCGAGTTTCGATTTTCCCCGCACTTCTCCTACGCACCGGACTCGCAATAGCGCAGTACAATCCGCCAATCGCACTAACCGGAAAGCCAATCCAGCGACTCGCCTATCCAACCAGATACGGCCCGATTACATCGAAAATTTCGCCCACCTTGGTTGCAGGGTTTTGCGCAGATGGTTTAACGTTACCCAGCCCCCTATGGTATGTGACGAGGCGCCCAGTACGCTGCAATGCTTCGCCACGCCTATCATCCACTGCCCCAAACATCCCGTCCAGGTTCTTGCGGTACTCGATACCCAAGTTCTTCAACATCTCCTGCGCGAGGGCATGCTGGCAGTCGGACGCGGACATATGCGCGGTCGTGTAGCGAAAGTGCAGAAGAGGCCACAGCTCGAAGCAGGGGTTGGACCACAACGCATGGAAGGTCCTCGAACCATCAGAGAGCTCGTTGCACTTGCACTCCATCGCGTCAAAGTCGGACGCAGGGAAGTCATCCTTGTCATACACGAGCCACACGTGATCGAACGTCTCGGGCGCATAGCGGCAGTGTTCGACGGCGAAGTCAAGCAGGTCAAGCGTGTGTTTGCCGGTCCCCTTAACGACAATGGCAACCTTACGCTCGTTCGCCGCGCCCAACGCCGCACGCACACCCTCAAAGTAGCGAGGCTCGGTCTCCTTACCCTCGCTCACTACAAGATGACGCGTCATCTGAACCATGCGCGAGCGGCCCTCTCGCTTGCCGCTACGCCAACCCTTCGACTTCTTCGCCACCATGTTAATCCCACTCCTCGATGCGGGTGAGATACGGATCGGCGCCGTAGCGACCGGACAGGTATTGCTTGTCGAAAGCCGCGTTCTTGCTTACCAGATTACCGTTTGCCTCGTGGATGTCGGCGAGAGACCACAGTTGGCTCGCCTCCCCCTCGCCGCGCGCAGCGAACCATATCTCGTCACGGCGGAACACATCGTTTCGCATGGTTGACACATCCTGGGACGAGAAGATGAGCTGCGCGCCACTCTTGTTGACCTCAGGATCCTTAAACAGCAGAATCACATAGCGAAGAAGCTTCGGGTGCAGTTTGGCGTCGAGCTCGTCTACCACAACGGTGCCACCACGCTCAAGCGCTGTCATCAGATACGCAGCCAACCCCATGAGCTTCTGGGTTCCGGCAGATTCCTCGGATAAACGCAGCTCGTACGACTTGCCGCCCACCTCGTGCCTCACGAAGACGCGCTGGCCGCGCCACTCCGGCGCCCTCTCCACTCTGAAGCCATCGATACGCACATCAACGGCGCGCAGAAAACGCGTGACCTCGCGCGAGTCGCCCTCGTCGAGCATTTGCTCGAGCATCCGCTCCAGGTAGGAACTGTTGTAGTTGAGAAACACAGTGTCGAGAAACCAGCTGGCCGCCTCCTGGACCACAGGTGCATCGAAGTTGATGCAAAGGAACGATAGGTACGGCAGGCTCGGGTTGAACCTCGCAGCCGTCACAAGTTTACGCAGTGTGGGGCCGAGTTCAACCTTTGTATCCTCGCGCTCGAACAGCATCGCAGTACGCGACGCTCCCAATTTACGCCGCCACAGCCCTTCGGACACGATCTCATCGGCGTGTACAGACAGAACATAGCGGTACTCATACTCACCCGCGCGGTAATAGAGCTCGAACTCGGTGGGCCCGGCAGCAGACACGTCATCGAACTCAAACGCCGAACAACGGGCTATCAAAGGGCGATCACCCTCTGGAGCATCAGCGCCGGCAGACAGCAATCTAATTGGTCTGGCCACCGCCGAACGAACGTAGTCAAGAGCCTCGAGCAGATTAGACTTGCCGCCAGCATTGGGCCCGTACACCGCAGCCACCGGAAGGAAACTCTGCCCGTCAGGGCACTCTATGATGGAGCGCTCGAACTCCCTCATCGATGTTGCCTGCATGGAAAGCTCAGTTTCGTCGCGATAGGATCTATAGTTCCTGAAGGTAAACTGGCAAAGCATCGTCCTCAAAATTCCTTTCATTGTTTTGAAAAGATATTTCAGAGTTTTTATTCGATTATAGACCTTAAATAGCATCAATCAAGTGTTTAAATAGCATCAATCAAGTGTTTAAATAGCATCAATCAAGTGTTTGCAGCATCTGGATCAAAGGGTACAAGGCCAAAACTCGGAAGTATGCGGCTGCGGACACGCTAATCCATGCCCGCAGCCGCAATGGCGTCAAGCCCCTATCCTCTCGGCGGGAAGGGATCGTGCCCATGGGAATCCTTTGCGCGGATTCTACCGTCGGGACGATGGGTGATTAGCTCAGAGTGCTGATTAGAACTAATTTGACGACCGCGCTTTATAGCTTCGCCCTGGGTCGTCGTAACAAAGGAAGCTCGACGCGCCCCCTCGCCCTTAACCTGCCAATTGCCATCCGCCCGCTTCGTAACGTGCTGGTTTCTACCTTTCATACTCACCTCGCCTTCACGACTGATTGGTTAACGCGCTCACAGCATGAGGCTTGTAGCAAGTTCACTCGTGCCGCTTTGCTTAAAGCATAAATACCGGCGCGGACATAAATCGGACCTGGAAGGTACGGTGTGGAATCTCGAAGAAGCACAAGACAGCCGCAAGCTGAAGCTACCGTATCGCGCATGGTCAAATAAGCGTGGAACATAACGCCAGGACAAATACGCCTCATCCACCTCAGCTCTCCCCTCCCCTCCCCGACTCAACCTGTTGATGCCCACTTAAAAATAGTCCGAATGGTCATCGAGAATTGAGCACGGTGAGCATTAAGAATTGAGTAGTTTAACCAGAAGAGCCGCGCCCCAGAAGCCCCCCCGGGGGGGACGATGCGCTTTATGCTAAAAGGCCGACGCTCTCGGAGGTTCCAGAGGCCGCCGCACATTATCGACAGGTGAACTCGGAAGTGCGGTAAAAAAAATGGGACCTGTCGACTAGGCCCCGGGTTTGGACTCTTGCGGCCTGCGATTTTGTTGGCAAAAATCGGAGTGTGCGCGGCAAGTTTCGATTTTCCCCGCACTTCCGAAATTCGCGATAAAAGCCCACTGCCCAGAAGCGGATGCGGACAAATGCCCTCGGTAAACAGCCCCTTAAACGCGAAAACCGCCTTTCGGCGGTTACCACGGACCAAGCCGGACATACCGTCGCAAGGCCTCATCACAAGGCTTACTTTAAGGGAGAACTCAGGGTCCGTCAATCCTATGCCGCCAATCCTCCAAATCAACCTTTTGACTCATTCTTTGGATAGCTGGCAGATTATAGCCATTAATGGGCACCATGTTGACATCAAGACAACAAAAGAAGCGCTGCAACAAATCGAATAGACAGGAGTGACATGCAAGCGATCGAAGAACTAAAGACCACCGATGATTTAGGTGAACACGGAGGCGGCATATGGAAGAAATGGCCCTGGAAGGACTCCGATCATTATGAATTAATGTCCGATCTCATCCTTAAGGCTAAATACAGCATTCAAGATTTCAATTCCACTATCGGCGGGGGCTTCTTGCCCAACCCAAAGGACACCGTTTATCTTGTGGCACTTGCTACTTGGATAAAAGATGCGTTCTGGCAAATTAAAGGGAACTGTCTTCGAAAAGAGATCGAAAACGATTTTGAGTTCTCTAAACAAAGTGAACTCGACGACGCGAGCAAATATCTCCAAGTTGTTCGCTCGGTAGTTATTGCCCACCCCCTCAATTCAACTAGACATCAAGATTATGGTTTTGGATCAGAAGGAAGAATCTGCATTGATATAAGAGGGAAAAGCCTACTTGATTCCTTTCCTAAGGCAGTTATTTATCGCATCACACCAAAAGGATTTTCAAGAATCAACTGCGTGGGCGATAATGACATCGCATTGATGACATGTCGCAATATCCGCAGCGCCAAAGAACAAAAAGGCAAGCTGCACTTTGAAAGATGCTGCCTCGACATGCGAGACATACGCGATTCTGCCGAGCTTTACATTGACGCTATATACGAACTGGACCGCCACCTTGGTCGGATCAGGAGGAAGGATCTTATTAAATAGCCCCAGCTCATTAGCTTAAGAGCCGATCGTTCGACCACTTCATCCTAGAAGAAACAGCCGTCACGGACAAAGACGTGCACAATACGACCCGTACCAACAATGAGCGAAGTCAACATGCGGCAGCGGGGCGAAACCGGACGTTAGCAAGAAGAAGGCGCCGGGACTCATGTCGGCCCCGGTGCCTAGGCGCAATGCCACGGTGTTGCTTCAAAATATTCAACAGTAGCTAATTAAACAAACACCGCATCCCACCAAAACGCTAGTGCCCAAGCCGTTCTAGCCAAAGAACAGCTTGGGCACACTCCACGAGACCACAGCAAGAGCCGCAACCGGACCTCGCGTCAGTAGCGGACACGCCCCATCCCGCCGGCAATCACCCCTCTCCGTCCATGACCGTCCAACTTACAGGCTCAATGCCTGGAAGAGACGTTAGGCAAGAGGGGAAAGCAACCTGATAGTTCCCATTATTTGTCCTGCGCTGCATAGAAGCGGAGACATATACCGCTTTGCGGACGCAAGTGACGCCGACGTACAGCAGGCCCATTTCCTCAATAAGCCCATCTGGCATATTCATCGCATCAACGATCCGGCATCCATACGCAGAACGCGAACATATACCAGCTCTTTCGCACCGAGAGCAAATCCCTCCAGGCCAGGCGAAACGCGTAACGCCCGGAATGAAAACGGTGTCCCACTCGAGCCCCTTAGCGGAGTGAACGGTCATCATAGAGATATCTGTATCAAGGTCATCAGAGAAACGCCGCAGGGAGCCCTCGGAAAAGATGCTCACGATATAGTCGAAGCGCTCAGACGGGCCCATCGCGACGGAGTCATTTGTAAGGTGTTTCCGAAGCGCTCTAAGAAGCATGGCATAGGACCGCCCATACTCGAATCTCCTGGAGCCAGTCAGCAGTTCATCAGAGATGGAGTCGATTATTTTGTCCGCAGCAAACCGGCTGACGCCTTTTTCTCCAGACACTGCATCGGTAATCCTGGATAAAGCAAACGCATTGAATTCAATGAACTCTAGCTCTGTATCTGAGAAAAGCCCGTAGAAGTATGAGGTCCCCTCTTTAGTCAGCTCGTCAGTGATGAGATTGGCCAGAGTGCCGCGCTTGCGAACAAGAATCGCAATGCTACCGCCACCGCCTTGAGCGAATAACCGCAGCGCTCAAGGTAATAAGAAATCAGGACTGCAAGCGTGTTGCACCGTCTGCGTTGCAACAATTGATGACGCTCATTGATGCATCGCAATGGATATTATTGTTTAAGAAGAAACCGTCCGAGGGGGATAATCGTGATAGTAATCGTCGACACGAATCTAGCTAGGAACGAAAACTCATATTCCGAGCTTCTAGGCAACCGAAAGCAATTGCAGGCAATTGCCGCAAGTAACGAACTATATATTCCCGAAGTCGTTATCGATGAAATAGTGGCACAGAAACGTCTGTCTTTTCTGAGGGAACAGGCGCAAATTAATAGAAGCGGGATACTCAAGCTGACGAGCTTTTCAATGAAAGAGGCCGAAAGCCTGACTTTCGAACAAGTCGAAGAGGAAATCCGCAGCGATAGATCGATCCAGTTTAAAGTCTTGCCTCAAGCGCCGGTCGAATACGCATTCTCGCGTATATACAAGTGGGCAATTAATCACGAGCCGCCATTCGAAGAAAAGAGCGATAAGGGTTTTAAAGATGCCTGCATTGTCGCATCAATCGACCATTTTCTCGAGCAGTGTTCAAATGAAACACGTGTGATAATTTGCACCGACGACAAAAGAATGACCGAGTATTTCAAGGATCGGAACAACATCACGGTCGAAGGCGACTTGAAAAATGTAATCAAACTTAATAATCGCCCTAAAGATGAAGAGAAATTCGAGATCACACCGGACACCAGCGATGTCGATACGAAGAACGCCACTGACGCTGACGTTAATGATCTAATAGAAGCGCTGGCAAATTCGCTTTCCTTCGCTGAGACGCATTCGATTATTTCAAAACTAAGTTCCAGCCCCCACGTGACCACAGATCAACAAGAGCTCCGTATCCTTTCGGTCGCCTTAGAAAACCAGCAAGTCGAATGGATATTAAAGGATGACGACATCAGTGACTACATAAAGCCGATTTTTCTAAGACATAAAGACGATCTTATTGATAGCGAATACACAAGGTATCTTGACGCTTTTGATCTCCCAGATGAGCGCGAAGATGAACGCGAATCACCGTTTTTCACAACAAAGGAAAAGCAGGCCTTTCGCAATTTTATTAATGAAATAAGCCAACATACTGTCTACAAAAGTCATTTATCAACTTTTGAGCTGGATGCAGACACAATTCGCACGCGTCTGCATAATTTGCTTGAATCACATTTATTAGACAGTTCACTTGCAAATGTCAAATATCTAACTGACATTCTAATCAATGGAGCAGTCGAAACAAAACCAGGATCTATATCAATCAACACCATCTCTGACTTTGTAAACCTACTCGATAATGCGAGCCCCAGAAAAAGAGAGGCCATCATGGCGAATCTGATTTCCCATCTAGAGGACATCGAAGACGATATTCCATTTTAAAAGCCAGGCACAAGCGAAGTGCCGCGGACGACAAGGGCCAAATTATCTTGCAAAGCCCTCTTTAAACAGCGCATAGAGTAGTTACTCAAAAGAAGTGTAGCCATATCGTCGGATCGTTCCTCAATATCGGCGTTCAGGCACGAGGCGATTGCGCACACCTGGTCCATGGAGAGCCTCGATACGCCCATCTTCTCGGCCACCCTCTGCGCCTTGCGGGTGCTAGCGCCCGCGGCATACATCTCGACCACGGCGGGCACGAGGGCACAGCCGACGAACTGGCATCGCTCGATCACGTCCTCCGGGAAGAAGCTGTCGGAACGCAGCTTCGGGATGCGCGGCGTCAGCGTGCTGACGCAGGTGGCGAGGCTGCGCTCGCAGTAGCCGTCGCGATTGTTCGCTCCGACGCCGCACACTCGGTCGGTCTCGGCGTCCAACACGGCGTTCACGACCTAATCGGCGAACCTGCGCAGCAACTCCTGCATATCGATGGCGCTGTCTTCGAACCGGGGCATGGCGAGCATGTCCGGCGTCAGGCCTGGTAAGGTTCCCGTAGCGGTCTTCATCCTTTCCTTGAACCTGTTGCTGTGGTGATTTCAGATTCCAGGACGAAGACCCTTCTTTCGTTAAACTGTGCTAGGGTGCCACCCTAGCACCAACATTTTCGACGCAATCTGCGTAACAAAAGGAGTAAGAAATGAGCGACTCTGTTTCAAAATTACTGATAGAGAAATGCGGAGTGGCATTCTTTCTCGTTGTAATACTCGCTCTTGCAATAATCGCAATCTTACATTTTGGCGTTAAATTCGATATCAACGAATTTATTGAAAGCCGCAAAAAACGACACCGAAAGTTAGCACAGAGCTACTGCCCACATATGGATTTAATACCTCGTCGCGATAATAGCTTTCAAGTTAATTCGCTCTTTTACACGCCGTTCGGAACGCCGAACTGGTTTTGCTCTCGATGCGGAGCAGTATTACCTTACGAGCCCGATCAAGAGAAAATAAAAACTAAAGCAACTTATTATCTCAATCATCCAAAGGCTTACAAAAAGGCGATGAGGAAATACAACAAGCATGCAAAAAATCTCTCTAGATGATAACTAATGCTCGTATAAAAAATGGCGGCGTCAGCATTGGTGACTGGATACACGAAGCGTCTCTTGTCATATCAATCTGATGTTATGGGCACGAGCTCCAGAGACATCGTGTCGCGACGGGAAGAAGACACATCGTTATTACCTGATGATTGGAATTGGCCGATATCGACTAAGTATTTCTGACTATGAATGATCTGGCGTTATAACTATCGTCTAAGGAGTACTCAGGCGCTTTATCTTCCTGTAAATCTTAGCCTCATCAGGGGCAATCGGATCATTTGGAAACGCCTTTTGGGCTCTCGCCACGTAGGAAAGAAAGTTCCCATAGCGAGAAAATGCAGAAGGGTCAGCATCACCCGAGGGGCATAACCTTCTTCCCTTAATACCGAGCGGTGAATAATGTTGATACAGAGCGGAGACTCGCTTTTTTGATGCGTGCCTTCCCTCCCCCTGATTAGAACGCGCAATCGCAGTGGCCGCCTCACGGAGGCGTTTGTGGTACCTTCCAACCGTAGACTGTCGAAGTCTTACAACGCGCCCGTCAAAGTCAAACCCCAAGAAGCTGACTTTCTGTGCGAGATGTGCACCGGAGTACGAAAGGACATTACCCGTACGAACGCTTTCAAAATCAAGCTGAGCAACCCCGCTGCTATCAACCCGAAATGCCTTGGTTTTCTCGGGCTGAAGTTTAACGGAATCAACATCGGCCATTAGATTGATGGCCTCTACAAGTGCATCAAAGCCAGACTTTGGAACGGCAATAATAAAGTCATCGCAATAACGAAGATACAAGCCACCAACCCGTTCAACGGCAAGTCTGACTTTCATATCGATATCGGCCATATAAATGTTAGCGAGCACTCCGCTTGCGGCAAGACCCTGAGGAATGCCCAGCGCAGAGCCATCCCGTACCCAAGGTCTGGTAATAATATTGCTCTTGTTTGCAAGAAATTCAGACTTTGGCAAGATAACATCTAGCTTATTAAGTTCACGAATAGACTTGAACCGAAGTTCGATAGCCGCTTCGTTGATCATTTTCTCCCGAGTATGATCGATTATTGGCCATGGCAATTCATGTCGAGCAGCCAAATCAGCAATAGGCCAGCACGAATAGCGAAGGATATTTTTAATAACTTGATAGTGATCGTCCGGCAAGCGTCCACTGGGAAACAACGAACGCAACGACGCTATTAGATGGGCATGATTTAGGTTGTCGAAGAAGCTCTCGAAATCACCCGTAAGCACAAAAGCCGAATCTTGCTCACGCATATAGTCGAAGGCCTTTTTAGCTGAGGAAATATTGCTGGCAGCAGTTACGACGCCGTCTGATGAAAGCGAAGAGCGGTACGCTACGGCAACCTCATTAAACTCTTCGGCAATAGCCTTCTTGTTATATAAGTCCGACCATAGATAAGAGTAGTACTGGAAGACGCGGTGATCGAAATGCGAGGCATAAGCGATATTGCGAACCTTGCAACTTCGCTTACCTCCACGATACCGAACAGCAATGATTTCGTTGGAAATTAGAGGGTAGAACGCGTGATGGGAAACGTACTCTGAATCTAAGATCTTGGTCTGAGCTTCGGCAAAAGAGACCCTATGATCAAAGTGGGCATATGAGCTTTTGGAACTATATCGAGGAATACGAGTGATATCGAACTCGGCCAAAATACCCCCAAATAAATCAACCTGTCCGGATCAACAAGCGGCGGCTAACCCTCCCCGAACAGGCTAATTAAAGGCGCAGCAAGTGCGTCCAACGCTTTCGCGGCCACCCAAAACAATGATTGCCTATGCCATACTAGACGAAAGCGAGGAATTGGTACTTATGACCATCGAAGCCCTTATCCAGCTAGCCGCAGGCAACGCTGGTGTCAATGTTGCGAACGTCGGAATTGCGATTTCGTCGTTTGCTATATTGACAGCAGTAGCGTACCCCATCGCCAATTCGCGATGGGCAGGAATCCTTATTCCCCAATCTTGCTTTGCTTAAACAGGTTATAAGAAATCGGCTCATGCAGTTAACAGCGCCTTGATACACGCCCAATTGTCTTTACGGCGATCGCATCGAAAATGCTGGTGCGCTTCTACGGATACAAGCGCCTGCTCATCTACTGCATGCACACGGTCCGCGAAAACAATATCGCCGTCAACACCGTGAAAATCTCGATGCGCATAATCCAGGAGTTTAAATGCGCAGACGGGCGGAATGGCATTGTTCAGCATGGCGGCTTCTCACTCCTCAACGACGGACACATCGCCGAGGACGAAGACATCTACGCACGGCACCGCCGAGAACCCTCCCCTCCCCAACATCCCCCAGAAAGTTCGCTGATGTTGACTGGGGTTCCCGTAAAATAATCCCCAACAAAATATGTGCGGAGTGCTGGCCTGGAGCTGCCTTCGGACCCTATTGGCTGCTCACCGAGAGGCTCCGCTATGAAACGACCCCTTTACTACCTGTTCTGCGCGATCGCATGCACGTCCATGGTCAGCGCGACGATGCCCATGGCAGCCATCGCGGAAGCCATCCAGCCTCGGGCAACAGCCGAGCAACAGGCGCAAGCCGACGCCACGAGCGGCGACACAAGCAAGGCTGAAGATGGCACCAACACAAATGCGACAGCAGATACCGCAGAGGGCAGCACCGCAACATCCACTGGCACCAGCGCAGTCAATACAGAATGCGCCGACGCCACCCCCGGCGCCACCGCTGCAACCACCCCCCCCGCCCCATCCCTCCGAGCCCAAACCACCCCCACGCCCAAGGCAATCTCCGCCACGCCACAAACCACCTACGCCCACTCCGCCACGGCAACCCAAAACGGCGTCATCTTCACCGTCTCGTGGAACGACGCCCCCGCGGGCACCGCGACGACCTTCCACGTAACCCAGACCAACGGCTCGTCCCAGGCCAAGGCGCGCATGGACGTGCCCACCTATTGGGACGGCGGCAGCCAGGAAAGCGTCTGCGACCCGTCGTGCGCGGCATGGTCCAGCTACTACAGCCTGGGCACCGCGGGCCACGACTTTACCTTTGACTTCACGGCATCGGGCACGTACCGCATCTACTTCTACTTTATGGACAACGACAGAAACGACCCCCAAAACGACAAGGGGATCTACTACCTGCGCACCACGGCGGAGGTAACCGTAAACGACGCAGCCCGCCCAAGCGTCACGCAAATCGTCAGCAACGCCGTGGCCCAGTGCAGGCAAGAGACAAACGGCTCGGAATACGACATGGCGCTTTGGCTCCACGACTGGACGCTCGACCAGCTGGAGTACGACCACAGCCTCAACTGGTGCTCGGCCGAAAGCGGCCTCACGCGCCACCAGGGCACCTGCGAGAGCTACCAGCGCATCTACTCCAAGCTCCTTGACGCCGCTGGCATCGCCAACGGGCGCATCACCGGCAACGGCCACACCTGGAACGCCGTAAAGATCGACGGCAAATGGTGCCAGATGGACCTAACCTGGGATGACACCAACGACAACTGGTATGGAGACCTGAACCAGCGCCATCTGTACTTTGGCCTGACCGACGAGCTCATGGCAATCGCCCACTCCGACCATACGGCAAACTACCAAAAGGACAGCTATGCCTACCGCTCAACCGACCTATCCAACAATTACTTTGTGCGAAACGGAAAGGCCGATGAATGGGCCGAGAAGTATGCCAATCGCATTCAGCAGCACCTAGATGCCAAGGAAGAGAGCTTTTCCATCGATGCCGATAATCAGTCGTTCCCGCCGAGTATTTCGGGGATTCAGAATGGGATTATTGCGCATGCGATGAATCAGAGGGAATGGAAGTCTGGTGGCGCAAAAGTTGAGCTTACTGCGGCATCGAACATCGAGGCAATCTCAGCCTTCGAGTGGGTAGCGAAGTATAACTTCAAAGCGGAGTATTCCAAAGAAACAAAAGAGGGGTGGACCACACTAGAAAATGGTTCGATTTGCTACTACAGGAATGGAGTATTAATTCATAACGAGCAGAAGATCGACGGCAAGTGGCACTACTTCGACTACAACGACGGTGCCATGGCGACGGGCATCACGAGACTGCCGTACGGCAAGAAGGTCTACTACGGCGAGGACGGCGCCATGCGCTTCGGCGAGCAGAAGATCGACGGCAAGTGGC